>Ga0315286_10000008_pt1 | contig 132583 bp, 104 predicted proteins | sample YL17G10_0_MG_FD_205038 | JGI IMG/M metagenome (GOLD analysis project Ga0315286, IMG submission 205038) | Sediment microbial communities from Yellowstone Lake, YNP, Wyoming, USA - YL17G10_0 | ecosystem: Environmental > Aquatic > Freshwater > Lake > Sediment | place: USA: Wyoming | collected...
ACATTGTTTTTGGCCGCAAGGGTGCAGTGGAACGTCACGTCTTCATCCGCAAGGAGCAGGACGGATGGTTTCAAGGTTCTGACTGCCTCCGTCTTCGCTTCAATTCGCCGCGCATAGAGCCGCTCTTCGCTTCCTATTTCTTCATCACAGAACAGCACCAGAGATGGATGATGAACCAATGCTCTCACGGCGCGACAATGTCGTCTTTGAACCAGGATATTCTTGAGCGCATTGACCTGCCGTGCCCCCCGTTGCCGGTGCAACGGCGGATTGCGGGCATTCTGTCGGCCTATGACGAGCTGATGGAGAACAGTCAGCGGCGCATCCGGCTCTTGGAGGCGATGGCCCGCGCCCTCTACCGCCAGTGGTTCGTCCACTTCAGAATCCCCGACTTCGCCAAGGCTTCGTCGGGCAGGCCCGGCCACGAAAAGATTCAGGGTGAGGGCGCGCAGCGTAGCGACATCCCCCAAGGCTGGGAGGTCAGAAAGCTCGCCGACTTTGTCACCACGAAATACGGCTACACTGAGTCCACGAACGTTGAACCAGTCGGACCAAAATATCTGCGCGGAATGGACATCAACAAGACCAGCTTCATTGATTGGTCGGAAGTGCCTTATTGCCCAATTTCGCCGGAGGACCACGAAGCGTATCGGCTGAGAGTTGGCGACGTGGTGGTGATTCGCATGGCTGACCCCGGCAAGGTTGGAATCGTGGAGAAAGAAGTTGACGCCGTGTTCGCCTCTTACCTGATCCGCGTTGCGCCGAAGGACAACCGCCTGAGCCCTTACTTCCTGTTCTACCTCATGGAGTCCGCCGAATACTACGCCTACATCACCGGCGCTTCGAGCGGCACAACTCGCAAGAGCGCCAGCGCCGGCGTGATTGCCGATTACCAATTCGTTTTGCCGCCTCAAAAGCTCGTCGAGCAGTTCGAGGGGCGCGTGAGCGAGATTCGATCGCTCCTCACGACACTGCTCAGGCAAATCGTAAACCTCCGCCGGACGCGCGACCTGCTGCTGCCGAGGCTGATGTCGGGGCAGGTCAACCTTCCGGAGAACTGAGCAATGCCCACTCACCCAGATGCAGTTGGCTATTTGAACGATCTCGCAAATGAGGTCAATGAGCCTTGGTTCAAGATGGTTTGTGACCTTGCCTCTGTGAGCGGCGTAGCAGCTCTTGACCAACTAACGCTCGAAAACCTAATTGCCCTCTACAACAAGAAGGCGAGCTATCTCAGCATTAAGCCTGCCATTATCGCGACTGCCGCCACTGCGCCTGCCGCTCCGACAGACTTTCTCGAACACCTTTCGGGATTCGCCAACTTCAAGCTACTTGGAACCGGCCTCGATGTCAGCTTTAAGAAGCGACTCACTTTGATTTACGGAGCTACCGGGAGCGGGAAATCCAGTTTATGCGAATCACTGAAAGTCCTCGCGACGCCAGAGTTGCCCATTCGACCCATTCACAACGTCCGGGCGGTGGGGGGAGTGACTCCGAAATTCCGCTATAAATTCAATACCGATGCAGCACAGCAAATGTGGACGCCGGCAGTTGGGTATGGTTTGAGAGGAACGACGGTCAAATACTTTGACACTGGGATTGCCATCAAAAATGTAAAGGACGCGGTCGAACCAGGTCGTATCATCGAGCTCACTCCTTTCAAGCTTCATGTCTTCGAGTGGACGAAGGCGTTGACAGCAAGCTTTCGCGAAGTGCTTCACCAAATGCAACTAGACACCTCGACTAAGCTCAGTTTAGCTTTGGAAGCATTTCGGACGGAGTTCGTGAAATTCAAGGGCCGACCTTTGGCGACAATTGATGAAACGACAGTCAGCGTTCTTCCCTCGCAAATCAAACTTGGCGAAGGATTTGCTGATCAGAGGCTGTTGAGTGACAAGCAAGCTGCTGCAGCCGAACTAGAGAAAGCGACATCTGAAGAGGGACTGAGGCTGCTCAAGGCTGAACATCGGGAGTTGGAAACGTTTCTGACTTCGCTCGCATCGCTCTTATCTTCTGCCGACGGCTTGTGGGCGATTAAACCAGTGAGTGTAGCGAATACATTGGCAGCTAAGCAGACAGAGCAGGAACTGTTTGCAAAGGCGCTCATTCCAAAAGACGGGACACTTGAAGGCTTGCTGACACTCCTACGTGCATCCGAGCCACTCTGCAAAATGGATGCGGTGGCAGACCATGAGTGTCCTCTTTGCAGGCGTGACTTGGGTGTTCCAGAGGTTGAGTTATTCAAGCGGTATCACGAGTTGCTGGCCGGCGAACTGGAGAAGGACATCGCGACTCTCAAGGGAAACATCACAAAAGCTGCAGGTTTTGCCAAAGCTGTCGCCGATGTGGATCGAAAGGAATGGGACAAAAACACGACACTTCCTGCGGAGATCCTGACACCTGCCAAAACTGCCTCTGACCTTATTGTCGCCAGTTGCGATTTATGCAAAGAACCGACTGGAGAAGCAAGAGAGGCGCTCGAATCACTAAACGGTTGGTCCAGGATATGGGCTGAACAATTGGAATCAAAGAGGAAGGCCATCGAGGCTGCCACCAAAGGGAGAAAAGAACCGGTCGAACAGTTGGCAAAGCTCCGCGCTGAAATTGAGCCGTTGGACTACGCACAGGCGATCTGGGAACGGTTGGACAAGGTAAAACTGGCGAAGCTACTGGCGGATGAGACTACGTCTTGGAGTGTCAGACTCCCCGCCTTTACCCAGCTCCTGAAGAGGATAACGGAGAGAGCGAAGGACGCTTACGCTCAATTGGTGGTCGCAGATTTTGAGATGCGACTGAATGCGGAATACAAAACTCTCACGGAAAAGGACATGTCGGCATTTGGAGTAAAGCTCTCTCAAAAAGGAACTGATGCCGCTGTGACGGTATTGCCGCAAATAGGCGGCAAAGATATTGAAGGCGTAATGAGTGAAGGGGAACAACGTGCTCACGCCCTCGCGTTGTTCTTCGCCGAACTGGAAACGTGCCCTCAATCTGTGGTAGTGTTTGATGACCCAGTTTCGAGCTTTGACTATAGCTGTATCGCGAACTACTGTGCCCGGCTGAGGGACTTCGCGCAGAAGCATCCGACCAGGCAAGTAATAGTCCTAACCCATAACTGGGAATTCTTCGTCCAGCTTCAAACGACTCTGAACCAGTCAGGTCTAGATCCACACCTGTCTGTGCAGGTTCTTGAGAACTGTGCGGTTGTCGCGGATTACAGCGAGAAGATTGATGACTTGAAAAAAGACATTGAGGCAGTGTTGGCAACGGTGGGAGAACCATCTAAAGCCAAAAAGGAGGAAATCGCTGGGAAGATGCGTCGACTGATTGAGGCGGTTGTGAACACGCACGTCTTCAACAACGAGCGGCATCAATACAAGCAGAAGAGCCAAGCCATTACGGCGTTTCCAAGTTTTACAAAGGTTGTTGCCCTGCTTCCGGCTGAAGCGACCACATTACGCGACCTCTATGCGAAACTGAGCATCACGGAGCACGATGATCCTCGAACCGCATACGTGAACACCGATAGGGCCATGTTTCAAACGCGATACGACCAGATTCTTGCCATTGAAGCCGCAATCATTTCGCGGAAGTAATCGTGTCCCACGCCAACACCGAAGAACAGCTTGTCGAGCAGCCCGCCATCGGGTTGTTCGCGGAGTCAGAGCTATGAATACATAGGAGTGGTACTATGATGACACTTCGTCAACTTGCCGAGGAACCTGCGACAATGCCAACGGTTACCGGCTGGTATCTTGCCGCATTGGAGAAGCACGCGGAAAACAGCCAAATAGGTATTACCCGTTTAATCGGGTAGTGAATCAGGTATTAACTCGAAACCAACTGACAGAAAAAACTCTACGCCATGAACTCTTTTCGTAACCATCGCCTTCGTGACCTCGCCGTGCCGATGAGCACGGCTTGGCTGCTCAACGACATCGCCGAGGCCAAGGGCAAGCAGGAGCTTTACACTCGTCAGTCGCCACAAGTGTTGAAGGCGCTGCGCGAGATGGCGCTCATCCAAAGCACCGAATCCTCCAACCGCATCGAGGGCGTCACCGTCGCCGCAGACCGTCTGCGTCCGCTCGTGTTGGGCAACACCAAGCCGCGCGACCGCTCCGAGCAGGAAGTGCAAGGCTACCGCCGGGCCTTGAATGAGATTCACACGCGGCACGACAAGCTCGCCATCACGCCGGACACGTTGAAGCGATTGCACGCGCTCTGCCAGTCCGCCAGCCGGGACGCCGGACAATTCAAAAAGGTGGACAATGAAGTCATCCAGCTTGTTCCGGGCGCTGCGCCCGTCATCCGCTTCCGTTGCGTGAAGGCCAAGGACACACCAGCCGCTGTGGAAGAACTTTGTCTGCTCTATCGCCACGCGCTCGATCAGGACAACATCCCGCCGCTGATTGCCATCGCCGGTCTGATTCTGGATTTTTTGTGCATCCATCCGTTTCGCGATGGCAATGGCCGCGTGTCGCGATTGCTGACGCTGCTGGCGCTTTACCAGCACGGCTACGAGGCGGGCCGATATGTCAGCCTGGAGCGGATGGTGGAGGAATCGAAGGAGGACTACTACGAATGTCTCCACCGCAGTTCCCAACGCTGGCATGAAGGCAAACACGAACTGACGCCGTGGTTTAATTTTCTCCTGGCCATTATCCGCCGCAGCTACGTCGATCTTGAAAAACGCGCTGGTCAGGTCAAAGCACCGCGCGGCGCGAAAGCCGAACTCGTCCTTGCTGCCATTCGCGAACAGCCCGGAGATTTCCGTCTTTCGGACATCGAACGTGCCTGTCCCGGCGTGGGACGCGAATGGATCCGCTCCTTGCTCACGGACTTAAAAGCGGCAGGCGAAGCGTCCTGCCGTGGCAAAGGTCCGGCAGCCCGCTGGCAGTATTTGGGGAGTAAGGGTATTAACTCGTAAGTGAGGGTAGTAATGAGGGTATTAACTCGAAACCAGCTAGTAGAAAGAACTCTGCGCCGTTCATGAGCACCCACGCCTATACCGAAGACCAGCTTGTCGAGCAGCCCGCCATCGGGTTGTTTGCGGAGCTTGGATGGCAGACGGTCTCAGCATTGGAAGAAACCTTCGGTGCCTCGGGCACATTGCTTCGAGAGACGCCAAGTGAAGTGGTGTTGCTCTCTCGGTTGCATTCAGCGTTGGAGCGGTTGAATCCTGCGCTGCCGCCCGAGGCCATCACCGCCGCCGTGGATGAATTGACCCGCGACCGTTCGGCTATGAGTCTGGAGGCAGCGAATCGCGAGTTGTATCTGCTGCTCAAAGAAGGCATCAAGGTTTCCATGCCTGATCGTGAGCACGGCGGACAAAAGACAGAGCGGATCCGTGTGGTTGTTTGGGAGGAGCCTGCAAACAACGATTTTCTGCTGGTCAGCCAGTTCAGCGTCACAGGTGCGCTCTACACATGCCGGCCGGATTTGGTAGGCTTCGTCAACGGCCTCCCCCTGGTGGTCATTGAACTGAAGAAGCCCGGTGTCTCTGCACGCGCCGCCTTCGACGATAACCTGACGCACTACAAGCAGCAAATCCCATCCCTATTCTGGTATAATGCTCTGCTCATCGCTTCAAACGGCACGGAGAGTCGTGTCGGTTCCCTTGCAGCGGATTGGGATAGATTCTTCGAGTGGAAGAGGATCGAACGCGAGAATGAGCCACGGAAGGTATCGCTAGAAGTGATGATTCGCGGGACATGCGATAAGGTGCGTTTGCTTGATATGGTCGAGAATTTTACCGTGTTCTCGGAGCACAAGGCTGGTCTGGCGAAGATCATCGGACAGAACCACCAATTCCTCGGCGTGAACAACGCCATCGCCTCGATGCTGGCCGCACGCAAGTTGGGGCATGGTCGGGGCGGTGTGTTCTGGCAAACACAAGGGAGCGGAAAGAGCTTCGCCATGGTATTCTTTGCCCAGAAGGTCTTGCGCAAGGTTGTGGGCAACTGGACGTTTGTGGTCGTGACCGACCGGGTGGAACTGGACGACCAGATCGCCAAGACCTTCAAAGCAACCGGCGCCGTAAGTGAAGTTGAGGGGGATGAATGCCATGCCGATAGCGGGGCACATTTGCGGGAGCTGCTACGAGGAAATCATCGTTACGTCTTCACGCTAATACATAAGTTCCAAACGTCGGAAATGCTTTGTGACAGACCAGACGTGATTGTTCTCACCGATGAATCTCACCGGAGCCAATACGACACACTCGCGTTGAATATGCGCGCAGCATTGCCAAAGGCTATGTTCCTTGCCTTCACCGGCACACCTTTGATTGCAGGGGAAGAGCGAACGAAAGAAGTCTTCGGAGACTACGTCTCCATATACGACTTCCAACAATCTGTCGAAGATGGGGCGACGGTCCCGCTCTTCTATGAGAATCGAACGCCTGAGCTGCAGTTGATAAATCCCGACCTGAACGATGACATCTACAACCTGATTGAACAAGCAGAACTTGATCCTGAGCAAGAGGCAAAGCTGGAACGAGAGTTAAGCAAGCAATACCAGATCATCACCCGTGATGACAGGCTGGAGACAGTGGCGAAGGACATTGTGCAACACTTTCTTGGGCGGGGATTCATCGGTAAGGCAATGGTGGTCTCGATCGACAAGGCCACTGCGCTGAAAATGCACAACAAAGTCCAGAAGTATTGGAAGCTCGAAACGGAACGTGTTCAGAAGGAATTGCGGCTTTATGGTCTTGCACCCGAGAAGAAAGAGGAACTGCTCAAGCGTCTGGATGTATTAAACACAACCGATATGGCGCTGGTCGTATCGCCGGCGCAGAACGAGATCGCTCTGATGCAGAAACACGGCCTCGACATCGTGCCTCACCGAAAGCTGATGCATGAATCGCAACCTCCGCTTGATGAGAAATTCAAGGACTCGGACGACAACCTCCGGATCGTCTTCCTCTGTGCTATGTGGCTCACCGGGTTTGACGTTCCCAGCTGCTCCACGGTGTATCTCGATAAGCCAATGCGGAACCATACCCTGATGCAGACCATCGCAAGGGCGAATCGCGTGTTTCCCGGCAAACACAGCGGCATGATTGTAGACTATGCGAACGTGTTTGCGTCGCTTGAAAAGGCACTCGCCATCTACGGCGCAGGAACCGGAGGAGAACGTCCGGTAAGGGATAAGGCCAAGCTCGTTGAACACTTGCGAGATTCGCTGAACACTGCGACGGCATTTTGTTTGAAGCGCAAGGTGGACCTTTCGGCTATTGAGAACTTACCTGCGGGGAACATCAGTCGTCTGCAACTACTGGATGACGGTGTGAACGCACTCATATCGCCCGACCCTCTGCGGCGTGAGTTTCTCGGTCATGAACGGCTTGTGGACACGCTTTATGGTGCGGTCAAGCCAGATCCGGCAGCCTTGGAGTTCTATGCTCGGGTTGCTTGCCTTGTGGCGATTGGAGATGCAATCCGTGCGAAACTCAATCCGAATCCGACGGACATTTCAGTAGTAATGGGCAGGGTGTCAGATGTGCTCGACGACTCGATCAAGGGCGTGAACATGCCTGCAATAGCGGCGCCTGTGATTGACATCTCGAAAATTGACTTTGGGGCACTGCGCAGTCGGTTCAAAGGCTCACGGCACAGGAATACTGACCTTGAAATCCTCAAGGCTGCCATACGTGCACAGCTGGATAAGCTGATTCGTTTGAACAAGACGCGCGCTGATTTTCAGGCAAAGTTCGAGGAGCTGATCGAGAGCTATAATGCTAGCAGCCGGAACATCGAGGAATTGTTCAATGCTCTTGTGTCTTTGAGTCAAGTTCTGAGCGAGGAACAGCAGCGCCACATCCGCGAGAACATGAGTGAGGAAGAACTGGTTATCTTCGACATTCTGACTCGTCCAGGGCCGGAGTTGAATTCCGATGAACGAGCCGAGATTAAAAAGGTGGCGCGTGATCTGCTTGAAAGAATCAAGGCGCTGCTCGTGCTGAACTGGCGACAAAAGTCGTCGGCACGATCACAGCTGAAACTCACTATTGAGGACACACTCGACACCGGGCTACCCAAAGCCTATGCGCGGGACTTGTATCAACAGAAGTGTTCAGCAGTTTTCGAGCATATCTACGAGAGTTATCCCGAGCGGGATATGGGAGTATACGCGGTGGCGGTGTAGGAAAGGTGTTTTGATTCGCGCGGACTTCCCGCACCTCCACGGCGAACACTGGGGCGGGGGAAGCGGCTCAGCGATGGGCGACGTAGTTTTGAGAAATTCAGCATGAAGCCGAAAAAAGAATGCAGCTTTTCAATCGCTACATAGGAATCGACTATTCGGGTGCAATCACCCCCACCGAAAGCCTCAAGGGACTTCGTGTTTTCGACGCAACTCTCTCTATTCCTGCGAAGGAAATCCTTCCTCCCCCAAGCCCTCGCCGGTATTGGACCCGGAGAGGCCTTGCAGAATGGCTCGACCTGCAATTACGTGAGACAACACCGACGATCGTTGGAATAGACCACGCATTTTCTTTCCCTCTCGCCTATTTCGACGGCCACCGGATCGAACACAATTGGAGCACCTTTCTTGAGGACTTCTGCAAGCACTGGCCGACGCATGAAGAGCATATGTACGTCGATTTCGTTCGAGACGGCACACATGGAAACGCAGCTTTGCGTGGCGGAAACACTCGTTGGCGACGAATTACGGAGAAAAGGACGTCAGGGGCAAAGTCTGTATTCCATTTCGACGTGCCGGGATCCGTCGCGAAATCTACTCATGCAGGAATTCCCTGGTTGCGCTTTCTGAAGCTCAAACACCTGGCCACTGTTCACTTCTGGCCGTTCGACGGTTGGGATGTCAGGCCTGGCTCTCACGTCGTCGCTGAAGTGTATCCGTCCTTATGGAAAGGGCAATATCCAGTAAATGACCGCACACCTGATCAGCAGGATGCTTACACCGTGTGCCGATGGCTTGCTGAGTCGGATGCAAAGGGGGAGCTTTCAGGCTTTTTTGATCCGGGTTTGTCGGATGAAGAACGACAAATCGCACACTTCGAAGGATGGATACTGGGTGTTCGTTGAAGCGCACCTCCACGGCGAATACTGGGGCAGGGGTGAACTCTTGGAGTCCACATACCTTTGCCAGGAGGAGAGAAAAACGGCGTGGGCAATGGAAGATCCATGGCCCCGATAACGAAATGCGGGATGGCATTAGCCAAAAACATCCCGGCGAAAAGGCAAGCAGCAAAGTGGTGATGATTCAGCCAGATGACACCTGGTCCAAAGCGAGAACTTTAGGATCCATTGAATTCGAGTCTCTCAATCAGTGCTTTTCGATGTTGTCAGCAAGGATAAGGCCTGGAAATCGCTCGCATTCGTGCAATGTGTTCAAGGTATTCTCGTACAAGAACAAGCCGCTGGATGAATTGAGGATTAAAAAGGCTACAAAGTAGAAGGTTTACGAAAGCATCCAAATCAGCAAAAAGAGATGAAAACCGAATTGATCAATACATTGACAACCACCTTTGAAGCTGCTGTTCAGCGAAACGAAGACATTGAGTACTGGGAAGCAAGACAGCTTCAGGAATTACTGGGGTACACGGACTGGCGTAATTTTCTCGCAGTGGTGGAAAAAGGAAAGACTGCCTGCCGTAACGCTGGACAAGATGTCAAGGATCATTTTGTTGACGTCACCAAAATGATCGACCTCGGAAAGGGTGCGCAACGTGAAATTGACGATATCATGTTAACGCGTTATGCCTGTTATCTTATCGCACAAAATGGAGATCCCCGCAAAGATCAGATTGCGTTTGCTATGAGCTATTTTGCAGTTCAAACGCGCAAGCAGGAAATCCTTGAGGAGCGCATCAACGCTTCCGAGCGCATACAAGCTCGCGAGAAACTCACCCGATCGGAAAAACAACTTTCCGGTCTCATCTTTCAGAAAGGTGTCGATAATCACGGATTTGCCCGCATACGCAGCAAAGGGGACCAGGCATTGTTTGGTGGCTTTACGACAAACGAAATGAAAGTACGTTTACAGGTCCCTGGAAATAGGCCGCTTGCGGACTTCCTGCCGACAATTACGATCAAGGCAAAAGACTTTGCCAACGAAATTACCAATTTCAACGTGCAAAAATCCGACCTCAAAGGTGAAGCGCCCATCAGCAGTGAACACGTGAAGAATAATGAAGCCGTTCGAAAGATTCTTCGAGAGCGTGGAATCCAGCCGGAAAACCTCCCAGCTGAAGAAGATATAAAGAAGGTCAAACGAAAAGTCGAATCTGAAACCAAAAAGCTGGCCAAGAGCGTAAAGAAGCTTAAACCCAAAAAGAACGGAAAGTCGAAATAGTGTTATGGCAGACATGAAAGCACAAGTCGAAGCGGAACAATCGATGCGCGAGAAAGAATGCGGCTCTTCAATCGCTACATAGGAATCGACTATTCGGGTGCACAAACCCCTACCGAAAGCCTCAAGGGACTTCGTGTTTTCGAGGCAACTCTCTCTATTTCAGCGAAGGAAATCCCTCCACCCCCAAGCCCCCGCCGGTATTGGACCCGGAGAGGCCTTGCAGAATGGCTCGACGTGCAATTGCGAGAGACAACACCGACGATCGTTGGCATCGACCACGCATTTTCTTTCCCTCTCGCCTATTTCGACCGCCACAGGATCGAACACAATTGGAACACCTTCCTTGATGACTTCTGCAAGCACTGGCCGACGCATGAAGAGCATATGTACGTCGATTTCGTTCGAAATGGCACACATGGAAACGCTGCTTTGCGTGGCGGAAACACTCGTTGGCGACGAATCACGGAGAAAAGGACATCAGGGGCAAAGTCTGTATTCCATTTCGACGTGCCGGGTTCCGTTGCGAAATCTACTCACGCCGGAATTCCCTGGTTGCGCTTTCTAAAGCTGAGACACCTGGCCAGTGTTCACTTCTGGCCGTTTGACGGTTGGGATGTCACACTTGGTTCTCACGTCGTCGCTGAAGTGTATCCGTCCTTATGGAAAGGGCAATATCAAGTGGATGACCGCACACCTGATCAGCAGGATGCTTACACCGTGTGCCGATGGCTTGCTGAGTCGGACGCAAAGGGGGAGCTTTCAGTGTTTTTTGATCCCGGTTTGTCGGATGAAGAACGACAAATCGCGCGCTTCGAAGGATGGATACTTGGGGTTCGTTGAAACGCAGCTCACGGCGAATACTTGGGCGGAGGGAAGCGGCTCAGCGATGGGCGACGTAGTTTTCAGAAATTCAAGATGAAGCCCAAAAAAGGTCGGAACAAGTCTGGACAGTAATCTGGACATCGTGTTCAGGTTATTTTTAGAAGATTGGTTGCTCTTGAAGTCTGGACATAAATCTGGACAAAGTGTCCAGATAGTGGGGTCTTTAAAAAAGCCATTTCGAATTGAACATAGACACCGACATAGACACGATGTCTATGTCACACACAAGGCGGCACCATACTGCGAGGCAAGAAAGCGGCGAGTCGATCATTCCGCATTGATGACCCAAACGTTACTGCAATTCGCCGGCACCTGGAGCTCACACAGCGGAAGTTTGCGGAGCTGCTCGGCATAAGCCCGACAACACTTCGTAACTGGGAGCAAGAAACGTGGGCGAAAAGGTATGTTCTGCACTTCTTGTCTCCGAATTTTGTTCATTTTCCGAACATGACTACTCTCGTGTAGGGTTCTCGCCCACGTCTCAAGGGCGACGAAAACCCGAAGGCTGTTTTGGATACAGTGAGTGTCTGACCCCATATCGGCAAAACAGTTCCTGGCTTACCCCGATGAAACCACGGGGCCACACAACAAAAAGATCCCGACTGGCTTCTTCTTGGCAGATGTGAATTTGGAAAGAAGATTACAGTCTGAATATCGTCAATATGCCGAGAGATAACGATGAAGTGGATTTCGTGCCTACGGGGCCGATTGCCTCCAATAAACCCAAGGAGAAGAAGAAGGATGAGAAGCAGGCATCATTATTTGACAAGAAGAGGTGACCGTGGCAAATATTAAGCTGTTTGAGACTAAACGAGTACGTTCGGAATGGATTGAAAAAGAACAGAAATGGTTTTTCTCCATTGTTGACGTGGTTGCTATTCTCACTGATAGTCCGAACCCACAGGTATATTGGCGTGTGCTGAAGAAACGATTAAAAGCTGAAGGAAATGAAACCGTTACAAATTGTAACGCTTTGAAAATGCCTGCACCGGACGGCAAAATGCGACTCACGGATGTGGCGGACATTGCCCAGATGCTTCGATTAATCCAATCCATTCCTTCCCCAAAAGCCGAACCTTTTAAACTCTGGTTGGCAAAAGTGGGGAATGAGCGTCTGGAAGAAATTGAGAATCCGGAGCTTGCACAAACACGCGTGCGGGAAATTTACAAGGCAAAGGGTTACAGCGATGAATGGATCGAAAAACGTGCGCGTGGTATTGCAATCCGTGACGAGCTGACCAATGAATGGAAGAAGCGCGGTGTGAAAGAAGGGAAGGAATATGCAATCCTCACAGCAGAAATCAGCAAAGCAACATTCGGCATTGTGCCCTCGGACTATAAGAAGCTCAAAGGATTAACGAAGCCACAGGAGAATCTACGCGACCATATGAATGATCTCGAATTAATATTTACGATGTTGGGGGAAGCGGCCACAACAGAAATTGCCCGCAATAAAGATGCGCAAGGTTTTTCCCCGAACGAACAAGCCGCACTTGAAGGTGGAACCGTAGCGGGGAATGCACGGAAAGAGCTTGAAAGGAAATCGGGCAAAAAGGTCGTAACGAAAGCGAATTACAAACGGCTGACCGAAAAGCGAAAGAGTGAATTGAACGGATGAATCGCATCGCCAATCAGATTAAGAATCGTCTCAGCTTGCGTCCCCCGCAATCCGATACAAGGGGCGGGATGTTAGAGACTCAACAGTTGGTCAATAGAAATTGCCGAGAGATTGGGGACAACGATATCGGCATTGGGAATCCTCTCCGGTGTCCCGATTCCCAGCGCTTTCATTCCCGCACGCCGTGCCGCCTCAATGCCTGTGATGGCATCTTCAACAACAACGCAATGGGCGGGTGCAATGCCCAGATTCTTCGCGGCAAGGAGGAAACCTTCGGGATCGGGCTTCGAGTTTTCAATCTGGTGTCCGTCAACAATCGTATCAAGGAAGTGCCCGATCTTCGTTTGGTCGATGATCGTCTTTGCATTACGACTGTTGGAAGCAACAGCAATCTTGATTCCGCGCTCCCTGAGTGCCTGGAGCGTTGCAAGGGCACCGGGAAGGAGCTCGTCGGCAGAAACGGCCGAAAGTGATTCGGCAAAGTATCTGTTTTTCCTGTCGGCAATTTCAAGTTTCTGCTCTTGAGAGTAGTTTCTCCCGGAAGCATTCGTGAGGATTTCAACACATTCCATCCTTGCCACTCCGCGGAACCGATCGTTGAACGTGTGGTCAAAGAAGTCGAACCCCTCGTCATTGGCGATCTTGAGCCAGGAGCGGTAGTGATACTCATCGGTGGAAACCAGGACACCATCAAGATCAAACAACACAGCCTTCGTCATTGAATTGAATGCTCCGTTCGAGTGTTGACTAGTGGCCCCGCCTGCGTCAAGACTTCGGCGGACAGGCAGGATTCCGCCTGCGGCGGGCAGGCCACGCCTGCGTCAAGACTTCGGCGGACAGGCAGGATTCCGCCTGCGGCGGGCAGGCCGCGCCTGCGGCGGGCAGGCAGGATGCCGTAAACAACACGGCATTTCGCGAACGACGCTCAACTTGAGAGTTCACTCGCCCTGTTACCAGCAAAACGAAGATGGCCCGGACAAGCCGGGCCACTTCGTTTTGTAGCGGGGGCAGGACTTGAACCTGCAACCTTCGGGTTATGAGCCCGACGAGCTACCAATTGCTCCACCCCGCGATCATGTTACTCTCAACCAAAAGGAGAGATAAAACTACTCCCACCGACCTTTGGCAGGGACTCCTCGCGATCATTGATTGCGTTTTAATATACTCACAAATCGACGCTGAGTCAAGAAGGTTTTTGTTTTAGCGTGCTTCATTTTTCACTACTTTGTATGGATGAGTGACCTACAACGCGAAATACGTTCCATCTTTTCCGATCACGGAGCACTCGCTTCATCACCCGGATTTGAGTTCAGGCCACAGCAACGCGAGATGGCTCTCTCCATCGCACAAGCGCTCGAGTCCTCCCGACACCTCATCGTTGAAGCACCGACCGGCGTCGGAAAGAGCCTCGCCTATCTGGTCCCCGCTATTCTGTACGCGGTACGGAACAAGCGCAAGGCCATCATCTCCAGCTACACGAAAAACCTCCAGGAACAATTGTTCCGGAAAGATGTTCCCATCGTGCAGGGATTGATCGGACCGGATTTCAATGCAGTGATTCTCAAAGGCCGACGCAACTATCTTTGCACCACGAGACTCAAACACGCCTTACTTCAGCAGAAATCGTTGTTCGACAAGAAGAGCATTCCGGACCTGGCCCGGATCCAGGAATGGGCGGATGCGACAAAAGACGGCGATATCGAGAACCTTCCCTTCCCCGTCGATACCGACCTCTGGCAGCAGGTCTGTTCGGAGCAGGGGATCTGTTCCCCAACTTCCTGCCGATCATCATGTTTTTTCCAGCGTGCCCGAGAACGGGCACGGTTTGCCGATGTCGTCATCATGAACCATGCGCTCTTCTTCACCCTCTTCGCAATGCAGGATTCAGAAGACAGCTTCCTTTTCCAGGACGATTTCGTCATCTTCGATGAAGCTCACATGATCGAACAGGTCGCCAGCCTGGGAGTCGGCAGAAACGTCTCCCGTGCCCAGGTCCTCTATGCCATCCATCGCCTCTACAACCCAAGGACAAAGAAAGGGCTGCTTTCGAAGCTTCGCCGCAAAAACCTTCTCAGTCTCTGCGCGGAGACGGAAGATGCGGCTGTCGCATTTTTTGATGAAGTGGCGAGAGTCGTCAACAAACCGTCCGGTTTGTCCAGCACCGTACGTATCCGGAATTCTCATTTCGTGTTGAATACGCTCGAGGCACCCCTGCGTCAACTCCAGAATGCCGTCCATGAGCTCGAAGAAGACGATGCACTGACCGTTCCGAAAGAAGAACTAACGGCCACACGCCGGATGCTGGGCGAAGCCGACGTTCTTATCAATGAATTTATCCAACAGAACGATACGTCCCTGACGTACTGGATCCAGTACGCAAGCGGCCGCAATCCCAACATCACACTGGCAACGGCGCCGACAAACGTTGCCGAGAGTGTCGGACCCAAGCTGTTCCGCCCCACGATGAGTGTGATACTCACGAGCGCCACGTTGTCCGTTGCCGGATCGCTCAACTATTTTCAAAACCGTGTTGGAGCCCAGAGCGCCGAGGCTGTCGTTCTGGATTCCCCGTTCGACTTTCACCGGCAGATGAGAATCATCATCGCTGCCGATATGCCTTCACCGGATCAGCCGGGGTACGAACAGGAATTGCCCGCACACATCATGCGCGCTCTCCGGAGAAGCAAGGGGAAGGCCCTGGTACTCTTCACCAGCATGTCGCTTTTACGGAAAATGAATGAAGCCCTGCGGATAGAAATCTATCAGCTGGGGTACAAACTCCTCATTCAAGATGGTATCACGCCGCGGCACTCGCTTCTGGATGAATTCAAGCGCGACATTCATTCCATCCTCTTCGGTCTTGATAGCTTCTGGATGGGAGTCGATGTGCCCGGCGAAGCCCTCGAACATGTCATCATTACCCGACTTCCTTTCTCGGTACCCGATCTTCCTCTGGTCGAAGCCCGCATGGAAGTAATTGCCGCGAACGGCGGAAACCCGTTCATGGACTTTACCCTTCCGGAAGCCATACTCAAAATGCGGCAGGGGGTCGGCAGGCTGATTCGCAGCACCGCCGACAAGGGATTGATTACCATCCTCGATTCCAGGATCGTTTCGAAATCGTATGGAAGGAGCATTCTTGCTTCACTTCCCAAATGCCCTGTCGAAATCATGTCGGCCGAAGGGATTGAAGACCTTGAATTCATCTGAACAACCGGAAACATTGCGCATGTCGTTTTGTTAATAGTGGCATCCATCACAAGAGCCATACACTGGAGGAACCATGAGAATCCGTTGGCAAACTTTTCTGATCGCCCCCCTGGTTATTGCGGTACATTGGTCGTGGGCGCAACCTTTTGGCGGAGCATCCGTTCAGACGTTCCCTTCTGACGACTCGATCATCAAGAACTTTTCCAAAGAGGCAACCGACAGCTCACAATTGGAACTGCTTGCTCACGAGCTGTTGGACGTGATCGGACCACGCCTCACCGGTACTCCCCAAACGAAGAAGGGGCACGATTGGGCGATTGCGAAATACAAGGGATGGAACATTGACGCCAAGAACGAAGAATGGGGCAAGTGGAAGGGATGGGAACGTGGCATCACACACGTCGACCTGCTCGAACCACGGGTACGCACACTTGAGGCAACGATGGACGCCTGGTCCCCTCCCACCAAAAAGGGGGGCACGACCGCCCGTGTGGTCGTCTTTCCGGATGTGATCGATTCGATCGCATTTCAGAAATGGCTCCCAAGCGCAAAAGGGAAATTCGTCCTCCTTTCCCAACCGCAACCGACAGGACGTCCTGACAAGAACTGGGAAGAATTCGCGCTGCCAAAGTCTTTTGACAGTCTGAAAGTTGTGCGCAAACGAATGACAGATGCGTGGAACGAGAGGATCAAGAAGACCGGATTCAAGCCCGACACATTGTCGGAAGTGCTGGAAGCGTTTGGGGCGGCTGGTGTGTTCCAATCTCGCTGGTCATCAGGTTGGGGAGTCTATAGAATCTTCGGCGCGAAGACGACCACCATGCCCGTGGTGAGCATGAGTCTCGAAGACTACAATCTTCTCTATCGACTGGTTGAATATGGCGACAAGCCGTTGGTCCGTATCGTGACTGAATCCAAATTCACGGGCGAAGCTTCCGCCATGAATACGATTGGCATGATTCGCGGGTCCGAAAAGCCGAATGAATATGTGATGCTCTCCGCCCACTTTGATTCGTGGGATGGTTCCTCCGGTGCCACCGACAACGGAACCGGAACACTCATGATGATGGAGACAATGCGGATCCTGAAGAAGTACTATCCGAATCCCAAACGAACGATCCTCGTCGGCCATTGGGACAGCGAAGAGCAGGGATTGAACGGTTCGCGTGCCTTCGTCAAGGACCATCCGGAAATCGTCGACAAGTTGCAGGCGCTGTTCAATCAGGACAACGGCACCGGCAGGGTGGTCGGCATGTCCGCGTCGGGATTCATCAACGCCGGTGAAGCGATCGCCCGATGGATTTCGCGAGTTCCAAGCGATGTCGCGTCCAACGTCAAACTCGATTTCCCGGGCATGCCATTCAGCGGTGGAACCGACCATGCTTCGTTCCTTGCCGCGGGCGCACCGGGATTCGGACTCGGTTCCAATAACTGGGACTATTTCTCGTACACCTGGCACACCAATCGCGATACGTACGACAAGCTGGTGTTCGACGAGCTGAGAAACAACGTCATTCTCACCGCCTGTCTGGCGTATCTTGCCTCGGAAGATCCCCAGTTTGTCTCACGGGACAAGCGAGTTATGCCCACGGATCCAAATACAAATCAGCCACGACCCTGGCCGCCTCTTGCCGATCCCGAACGGGCAGGCGGACTCAAGAAGTAATAATCAGGGGAGTACGTACGAACGCCCGACGATTTCGCCGGGCGTTTGTGGGCTTACGAGAAGAACACAATCCAACCGCAATCCTGAATCAGGATATAGAAGCTCGGACGAAAACCCTCTTTTTTGCCACCCCCGAAGGGGTCCCTTTGGGAAAAAGCACCAAGCCACGAAGGAAAAGATTTGAATTCTCTCAGTCTTTCGTGGTGCTTTGCGTCTTCGTGCCTTGGCGTCAGGACTTCTCGCCCACGTTTCTAGACGTCTTGCTTTGGCAGGACCCACGTCTGGCCGTGTGATTCAAGGGCGAGTTGCATCTTGCCGGACTCGATGGCTTTCTTGAGTCGTTCGATCGGCTCGTCGGTTGGTTCGTCGCTTTGAATAAATGTACCCCAGTGCATCGGAAAGAAACTGCGGGCATTCACATGTTCCGCCATGGCAAGCGCCTGTTCCGGGTTACAGTGGTTGAAAATCCAGGGATCGTAGGCGCCAATCGGCATCATCGCCAGTTCGACTGAAATACCTCGCTCACCGATCGTCTTGAAAAACTCCTGGTCTGCTGTGTCCCCACCGAAGAAAATGTGTTTTCCGTTTTTGGAAAGCAGATAGGCGTTGTAGCTTCTTCCATACCAATTGCCTCGTGACCGGTCTTCTTCCCAGGGCATTCTCCATCCGAAATGCTTTACCTGAATGGCCTCGATCTCGATCCCGGCCACCGTCTTCGATTCTCCCCAATCGAGTTCATGCACTTCCTTCCTGGAAAGTCCTTCGATGACATCCACGTTGTTCTTCGAGATGACCATGGGAATATCTTTCCGGAACTCCTCGAGCGACGGCAAGTCCAAATGATCCATGTGCGCGTGCGAGAGAAGGATGAGATCGATCGGAGGGAGCTCCTCGATCGTGAGCGCCGGTTCGACGAGACGCTTCGGCCCGACCGTCGTTATTCCCAGGAGATTGATGCCGATTCTGCTCGAAAAGACCGGGTCGGTGATAATTGTGGTGCCAAAGAAGTTGATGAGAACCGTTGAATGCCCGATCCATGCGGCCGTAATGGTGGTATCATCCCAGGTTCCGGGTTCAGGTTTGTGGCCGGCCTTGGCACTGGTCCCTCCGCCGAAGATCATATCCCACCGGGATCGCTTCGCTTTTGTTTCTTCAGCAATTAACGTGGCCGGAACTCCAAGGCCCAACGTCGCCAGAAATTTTCTTCTCGAACTCATGCTTCGATCTTTCTTTTCAACATTTTCCACATTTGTCCCACGAGCTTTTCAATTCCTTCGCTGGTCACTGCCGAAATCGGCTGAACGATCACCTTTTTCCCAAAATTGGTTTTCGTGATCTTTGTCTTCGTCTTGTCATCCACAATATCCATCTTCGTGATCGCGACGACGTGCGGTCTGTCGACCAGGTCCTCGTTGAATTCCGTGAGCTCGTTGAGGAGCACTTTGTAGTCGTGCTTCATGTCTGCACTCGTCGACTCGATCAGGAACACAAGAACCTTTGTCCGCTCGATATGCCGCAGGAACTGAATCCCCAGACCCTTTCCCAGGTGAGCTCCTTCAATCAGTCCGGGGATATCCGCAACCGTGAAGCTTTTGCCTTCGGCGTACCGCACGATCCCCAGATTTGGTGTGAGCGTCGTGAAAGGATAGTCTGCGATCTTTGGCTTGGCAGCCGATATGACAGAAATCAACGTCGATTTGCCGGCATTGGGGAAGCCAACCAATCCGACATCCGCCAGGAGCTTTAACTCAAGTATTAACTCCTTTTCTTCCCCTTTGGTTCCATCTTCCGCAATTCGGGGAGCCTGATTGGTCGATGTCGCGAATTCGGAATTCCCTCGTCCCCCCTTCCCGGCACGGGCAATGATGATCTCGTCGCGGTCGTGGATCAGATCTGCAAGTACTTCCTCGGTCGATGCGTCCTTGATGAGCGTGCCGCAGGGAACGCGAATAACGGTATCCTCGCCCCCTTTGCCGTATTGATTCTTTCCGCGGCCATTCTCACCTCGTTCAGCATTGTAGAACCGGTGGTATTTGAAGTCGAGAAGCGTGTTCAGTTGTGAATCGGCCCGAAGAATGACGTCACCCCCGTTCCCTCCGTTGCCGCCGTCAGGACCTCCTTTGGGAATAAATTTCTCGCGTCGAAAACTAATGACGCCGTTGCCACCGTCGCCGGCTTTTACGGTTATTTGTGCTTCATCGATGAATTGCATAATGTCATGACGTGAATGTAGGAATGGAGAGGATCACCAATCAGGATGCGGTTCGCGAGCTCGCTCCCCGACGTGGTGCGGTTGCTCCGATGAAGACCAGCGCTAGTGTCCCGTGTCTCAAATTCTTTGAGTAAGTCCCGTTAGGGACGGCCCGTTTGTAGCATCAAAATTGCGTAAAATCCCTCAAGCTCCGTCAGGAGCGGCCCGCGGGTTATTCAACGTATTTCCGAAACGCGACACTAGAGACGTGGGCGAGAACCCTTCATGGGAGTAGTTATGTTTAGAATATGAACAGAATTTTGGAGACAAGCAGTGCGGAATGCACCTTTTCGCCCACGTTTCTAGCCGGCTTTGGAATTATACCTCTGATAAATCTTGTCCGTGAACCTGATTGCCACTTTTGAGAGAGGATCGATTTCTTTCGCAACGAAGAGTTCATCGAGAATGAGCGAGGCCTCTTCCCATGTTTTCGCGCGGGAAAGAATGTTGAGCGCATCCTGGAATCCGAAATCATCCTTGTGGAACAAGAACTTCACAAAGCGCTTCTGCTCGGAAGAGGTAAACAGCGTTTCAAGCGCGGGAATGGATCGCAGCTCCGGAGGCGTGCTTTCCTGTCGCGATTCGCGATCCGGCACCTCGGTCGTCGACTGGGCAGGCACTCGTTGTCGATTCGTTGTAACAAATGGCGATTCGTACCTCGACGAGCCGGATGTTTCCTGGCGGGGAAGCTGCGCTTGCTCCAGCACAGGGACTGGTTGTTCGTTGGGAGGTTCCGCGGCGGATGGCGACTCAGATTCCTTCTGTTGAAGCGCCGGCGATTCCTCACCGGACGTTAACGCCCGTACTTCCTCAATGATTGACGCGAGCGTGTCGATGGTGATGTCCTGGAGCTGATTGTGGTCCCGCTCATATTCCAGGCGCAGCTTGATTTCGGACAGGCCTTTGTCCTCGAAGAACACGATCGCTGCATTGATGGGGAGCTGAGGAGGTCCCGGGTTGGTCATCGAATCATGCAGACCGGCTTGAACAAAGTTTACCATGGCCCTCGTCATGGCCGCCAACTCGCGGCTTGAGTGTTTGGCAACAACTTCCTTGTCGATGGTGCCGAGCAGGGCTTTGAACTCTTCATACGTTACTTCTGCCAACCCGCGTTCGGAAAAGTACCGCTTCAAGAGAAGCGTATAGTACTCATAGTCGGTGCAGTACTTCAGTTTCTTTTCGATGATCGAAGTGGACAATCTTCGCTGGTTTTCGAACAGAAACTCTACAAGGGTGTACTGCGGTCGGCAGAGGAAGTTGAAGGAGAAATGCACAGCCTGGTCCAGCAGCGTTTCAAACTCCTGCTGGTCATACTGGTAGTAAAACATCAGCAGCAGATCCGTTTGATGCTGCAGGCTGAGCACTTCGCTGATGGAATAGGGGAATCGCTTCGAGCGGACTTCCGATTTCCGTTCTTCCTCGAGCTTGCGCTCGATGTCCGCCTTGAAATAGGCCTTGATCGCCGGATGGATGTTCGCCGAAGCGATCGCCTTCAGCGTGATCGTGTCCGACTCGCCGATGGTGCGAGCCCGGACCGTGTTCATGATGTGTCCTATTTCAGTCTCAAAAACGTAGCCCATACGCCGCTAGTGTTTTCTTCCAATGAGGGATTGCACCCGGTCGATTTCACGTTGTGCCGCTGTTTTGAATTGGGCATCCGTGTCCTTGCGTTCAACAATCTGTTTGTACATGGTGAGTGCCTGTTCATACTTCGACGTTTTTTCGTAGCACTGGCCGGCCATATAGTACGATGTTGAAATCCAGTCTGCTTTCCCGCGTTTCGTGACAAGATACGGCACTTTCAGGAATTCCAGTATCGCTTGTTGGTATTCTCCCTTGTAGTAATACCCTTCACCGATATAGTACCGAAGTTCAGCTTCGAGGTCGGAGTTACCCCCTTCCATCAGGCCCTGGAGATGGAGGATAGACTGGTCGTAGTAACCGAGGTTCTGATAGAGGATGCCGATATCGATTCGCTTGTCAATCAAGTCGGGATCGTCGGGATATTTCTCGATGTATTTCCTGTCGAGATCCAGAGCGGCATCGAACAGCTTGAGTTCCTTGTATGCCATGACGAGATTGTTCATGGCATACTTGACGAGTTCGGGCGACCGGGCTTCGTTGTCGACAATACTCTTGTAGTACCGCGCTGCCGAGTCCCATTGTTCGAGATTGTAGTAGACATTGCCGAGACTCAGTGACGTTTTCGGAATAATGTCGCTCCTGGGATAATATTTGAGGAGGGAATCATACACCTGAACCGCTTGCTGTAGCTTGCCGTCCAATTCGAACACCCGCGCGGTCCAGAACAAGGCGTCGGGGACGATCGGTGCGGTCGGGTAATTTCGCACGACATTGTCAAATCGCTCCATCGCCTTTTTTGTATCCTCTTTGCGCAGGAAGTACTTGCCGCGCTCGAACTCAAATTCCGCGGCATAGAATGCGTTCATCGGATAATTTTTGATAAACGCCGCCGATCGTTTATCGGCTTCTTTGACGTTGTCCAGACGGAAATAGCTTACGATGATGCGCGTTTGAAGATACTGCTGTACGCTGTCTCCCTTCGCTCGTTGAGCCACCTCGCTGAACCGGGCTATGGCGTCGCTATAGCGTTCGTCTTTGAAGAGGATTTCTGCGGCCTCGAGCGCTATGTGTTCCGACTGGCCGGCGGTGTCCGAAGAATAGCGGAGCGATTCCTGGAGGTATTGTCCCGCCAACGGGGCATTGTTCTCAGTCCGTGCAATGGTGGCCAGCGAGTAGTACACCTGCCCAAGTTTGTCGGTTTCCGTTGTCCTGGTCAAGTATTCATTGTAATTGCGTTTTGCCTCGGTCCGGTTGCCAAGCTTTTCATGCGCGAAGGCAATCCTGTGGAAGATGTCCGCTTGAATCTCCCTCAAAACAAACGCATCGCTCCGAATCGCCGCGATGTGACGATTGTAGAAGTCCACTGCGCGGGCATAGTCGCCTCCGTTGAAGAATGCATGGCCTCGACGGAGCGCCAAATTCTCTGCGAACGCTGTATAGAAAAACTTCTTTTCGATCATATCGAAGAACACCGCTGCTTTCTCGGGTCTCCCTGCGTCCGACTCATACTGACCGAGCATCGAGGCCGATTCGGCGCTCCGCTGATGGTTGGGATTCCGCTCCAGGAAACTTCCCAGCAGGACGGCGGCGGTATCTTTGTCGGCGAGTCCCATCATCGTTTTTCCCAGTTGAAACGATGCCTCCGCAGCGCTTTCACTTTTTGGGAATTTCTCCAGGAGCAGCTTGTAGGCAAGGGCTGCCTCCTCAAGACTCTTTCCAGACTGGTAAGCATTGCCGAGAATGAGATATCCGCGGTCTTTGATTCGTGTGCTCGAAATGTCGGCCAGGAAATCTGTTCCAAGCTTGCGGAGATCGGACGCCCCACTTGTCGAACGAAGCTTGAGGGCCAGACGCGAAAGGGCTGCATCATCCGTGTATTCACTGGCGGGGAATTTCCTGAGCAGCGAATCGTACGTTGCGATGGCACGCAATGCAAGAGGGCCGGTCACAACGGCCTCTTTTGACCGGGCTTCCTTGAGGAAGAGATATTCGAAGCAACGGGCTTGATAAAACCATGCGGCCGGCTGTCGTTGAACGTCCACGCCGGAACCAAGCGCCAGCTGATACTGAAGGGCGGCTTGATCATAATCTTTCAGCTGGTGAAAGTAGATATCGGCCAGACGAAACGCGAGATCTCCTCTGGACTGCTGCGCAATCACGTCACCCACAAGCAGGGCGATCTTTTCCAGGCCCACTTCTTTGTATTTCAGTTCAAAGAGCTTGATGGAGGCGGCTTCGGCTCTGGCCGCTTCGATCAAGGCACTGCTGGGAAACCGCCGCTCCAGACTCTCGAACGTCAGAATCGCCTGTTCGAGTTCGTTCGAACGGTGCAAGGCAGCACCGAGACCAAAGAGTGCATCATCTGCGAGTTGGCTCTGGGAAAACCGCTCGAGGATCTCTTCGTAGAGAGCGATCGCCCTGCGATGATCCTTCAAATCGCGCGTCGATATTTCAGCAGCTTCATACAGGATCCGTGGCAGGTTGGCATCATTCGGAAACTCGACTTTGTACATTCCGGCCAGACGGAGAGCTTCGGAGAAATTGTTCCCCGACTTGGCGCCTTTGAATCCTCCAATCAGAACTGAGCGTCGATCAGCTGTGGAAGAACTCTCCGCGACGGCTCTCGCGTAGTAGTCAACCAGCTTCCTGGTATTGTTGGTTCGCTCGGCAATTTCACCGGCCCTCAACCACGCCTCTCCCCTTCTGCGCGCCGCCAGCTGAGCTGCTCTTTCATACGTTTGAAGCGACTTCGCGTAGTCGCGGCCAAGGGCATACGCTTCACCGAGTTCGATCAGCGCATCCTGACGCACTTGCTTCGGCGTCCGGACCGAGTCATCGGCAAGGATCCGCCAGGTGGACGAGGCTTCCGGAAGATTCCCCATTTTCTTCTTGATCGACCCCAGGATCAGCAATGCCTGGTAATAGCTGGCGGTCGACTGGTAGCTTGTGATCACCTCATTCAGCGCATTCTCTGCATCCTTCGTTCGTTCGAGGCTGAGAAGAGCCTGCGCGGTGATGAGCAGTGCACGGGAACGGAAATCGACATCCTTCGTGGCATCGATCACCTTCCTGGACTCAATACGGGCCGCTTCAAAATCCCGATCCGCCATCAGCATGCCGGCGAACTGAAGACGACCGGGGAGGACGATCTCCGGCGCAGTGTATTCCTGTGTCAGACTCCTCAGAACTCTCTTCGCGCTTTCGCGATCCCCCAGGGCTTCATAGTACTCCGCGGCTTTGAGGAGAGCGGCCGGGGCCTGTTTGCTCTTCGGATGAAACGTCTTGATCCGCTCATACGCGAGAGCCGCTTCTCGCGGGTTCTTCATCGCCAGGGATACCTCCGCCACATACATCCATGCGTCGGGGGCTTTGACATTTTCAGGATAACTCAGGGCAAAACTCTGGAATGTGGAACGCGATTCCTCGTAGTTCTTCAGCTTGAATTGCGTCAATGCAATGTAGAATCGGGCTTCAATTCCCTGCGGCGTGTTCGGATAGAGGTTTACGAATTGACGAAACTGTTCGACAGCCAGGTCATACAATTTGTCGTTGTAGAGACTGACGGCCAGCTTATAATCAGAATTCTCTTTGGAGTCTTGTGCGGGAAGGATGTCGGAGCACAGCACAAAAACCGACACGACCGCGAGAAAATACGTTCGCATGTGTAAATGTAGCACATAATGCCCCGATTATCAAGGTTACGCCTGTGGAGTCCTGATCAGTTCTTCCGTCCGGAAAGAACAAGAGGCGATTCTCCGTTGAGAATCGCCTCTTCGATGAACAGAGCACCAGACCGTTGGCCAGAAATCGCGGGCTAACTATCGTTCCACGAGATTCGCTCGCAGGTATTCCCTGTTCATACGGGCGATGTGTGTGACCTTTACCCCTTTCGGGCACTCCGCCTCGCACGCATAGTTGTTCGAGCAATTGCCAAATCCTTCCTTGTCCATTTGCTCAACCATGGCGAGCACACGTTGTGTGCGCTCGATCTGGCCTTGCGGCAGGAGCGCCAACTGCGAGACTTTTGCGGCCACGAACAGCATCGCGGAGGAATTCGGACATGCCGCCACACACGCACCGCAACCGATGCACGAGGCGGCATCCATCGCCTCTTCTGCAACAGGTTTGGGAATCAGCACGGAGTTCCCGTCCGGCGTTCCCCCTGTTTTGGCAGACGTGTAGCCCCCCGCCTGCATGATCCGTTCGAGCGAAGTTCTGTCGACCACCAGATCCTTGATGATCGGGAACGCATTGGCGCGCCATGGTTCAATCGTGATGGTATCTCCATCCTTGAAGCTGCGCATGTGGAGCTGGCACGTCGCAATCTCGCGGCCGAGTCCATGTGCCCGGCCATTGATCATCAACCCGCAGCTACCGCAAATGCCTTCCCGGCAATCATGGTCAAATGCGATCGGCTCCTCGCCTTTCTTCACCAATTCCGTGTTGACCACATCGAGCATTTCCAGAAACGACATGTGGTCTGACACATCGGTTGCCTGGTATGTCACAAGCTTCCCGGAGTCATTCGGGTTTCGTTGGCGCCATACTTTGAGAGTGATCTTCATTACTTGTAACTCCTTTGCGATGGAATGACGTATTCGAATTTCAGGGATTCTTTGTTCAGGATCGGCTTCTTGCCCACGCCGGTGAATTCCCATGCAGCGACGTATGCGAACTCCTTGTCGTTGCGCAGTGCTTCTCCTTCCGCCGTCTGGTATTCCTCACGGAAATGGCCGCCGCAGGATTCTTCGCGGTGCTGCGCATCGAGTGCCATCAGTTCGCCCAGCTCAAAGAAATCGGCGACGCGGCCGGCCTTTTCAAGCTCGGCATTCAGATCATTGCCGCTGCCGACCACTTTCAAATCGCTCCAGAATTCATCACGCAATTGCGGAATCAGCGTCAGGGCTTTCTCAAGTCCGTTCTTGTTCCGACCCATCCCGACCTGTTCCCACATGATCTTGCCGAGTGCGATGTGGAATTCATCGGCCGTCCGCTTCCCTTTGATCGAGAGGAACTTGTTCACCAGCTCCGACATCTCGTTCTCTGTCCTCTGGAATTCGGCGTTCTTGGTGTCCACTTTCTCGAACCTGGTGCCGGCCAAATAGTCTCCCATGGTATAGGGGAGAATGAAGTAGCCGTCTGCCAGTCCCTGCATCAGGGCGCTGGCGCCAAGCCGGTTTGCTCCATGGTCGGAGAAGTTCGCTTCGCCGATCACGAACAACCCGGGGAGGTTGCTCATGAGATTGTAATCGACCCACAATCCTCCCATCGTATAGTGAACGGCGGGGTAAATTCGCATCGGCGTCTGATACGGATCTTCGGCGGTAATCTGCTTGTACATATCGCAAAGGTTGCCGTACCGCTCCGTGATCACGCTCTTGCCCAGCCGCTTGATGGCGTCCGCAAAATCAAGATACACAGCCATCTTCGATTCACCGACGCCAAAACCTTTATCGCACATTTCTTTTGCCCGACGGGATGCAACGTCGCGCGGAACGAGGTTGCCGAACGAGGGATAGAGTCTCTCAAGATAATAATCGCGCTCGTTTTCAGGAATATCCCCTCCCTTTCGCGTATCACCTTGCTTCTTTGGAACCCAGATGCGTCCGTCGTTCCGCAGACTTTCGCTCATCAGTGTCAGCTTCGACTGGTAGCTACCACCGACAGGAATACAGGTCGGATGAATCTGTGTAAAGCACGGATTGCCAAACGTCGCACCTTTTTTGTGGGCACGCCAGATGGCTGTTGTATTGCATGCCTTCGCGTTGGTCGACAAATAGAAGACATTACCGTAGCCTCCCGTCGCGAGAACCACCGCGTCGCCAGCATACGATTCCATCCGTCCGTTGACGAGGTTACGTGCAACGATGCCACGCGCCTGACCATCGACCACCACCAGATCGACCATCTCGCGCCGGGCGAACAACTTCACGGTCCCGGCTTTGATCTGTCGGCTCAGCGCAGAATATGCGCCAAGCAATAATTGTTGTCCGGTCTGACCGCGGGCATAAAACGTCCGGGCCACCTGGGCACCGCCAAACGAGCGATTGTCCAGATAGCCGGCATAGTCGCGTGCAAACGGGACACCCTGGGCAACGCATTGATCGATGATGGCTCCGCTCACCTCCGCAAGTCTGTAGACATTTCCTTCCCGGGCACGGTAGTCTCCCCCTTTCAGCGTGTCGTAGAACAAACGGTAGACGCTGTCGCCGTCGTTGGAATAGTTCTTCGGGGCATTGATACCCCCTTGTGCGGCAATGCTGTGAGCTCGCCGGGGGGATTCATGGTACGTTAGTACCTGCACGTTGTAGCCGAGTTCGCCGAGTGACGCAGCCGCGGAGGCGCCGGCAAGGCCGGTCCCGACGACGATGATGTTATATTTCCGACGGTTGGCCGGATTGATGAGCTTGTAGTTGAACTTCTGTGTGGACCACTTTTGTTCGATCGGTCCATCGGGAATCTTCGCTTCGAGTTTCATTGTCAGTTAACTCCCATAGTCAACGCTGAGGGTCCGAGTTTATGTATCAAAAGGAAATAGAGGGGCATGCTGGCGAATCCGAGCGGAATGATGAGCCAGAAGATCATTGCGAACAAATCGAGAAGCGGCTTATACTTCTTGTTGACCCACCCCAAGGTCTGAAATCCCGATTGAAAGCCGTGCTTGAGATGATAACCCAACAAGATCAGCGCGAAGAGATAGAAGGCGTCGTACAGAGGATTCTGGAAGGCCTGGACGACAAGTTCGTATCCCGTCTGCTTCGAGCCCATGAGTCTTGTGGGAACGAAGAATGAATTCAAGTGGATGACGAGGAAAATGAAAATCGCGCTACCGGTCCAGATAGTGATGCGCGAGGCGAATGTCGCGTTGTCTTTGAGGCGGAATACCTCGTAGTTCTGCGAACGGGAGGTTCTGTTCTTCCACCAAACAAGCACGCCGAGTATGGCATGCGCGATGAGGCCGCCGAACAAAAAGATTTCCACGAAGCGAATAACCGGATTGTTCACCAGGAATTCCGTATATGCTTCATACATCTTTCCCCCGTCTTCCTTGAACAACAACAGGTTTCCGATGAAATGCTCGATCAGGAAGGTGCAGAGGAACAGTCCCGTAAGACTCATCAAGATTTTCTTGCCGATGGAGGATTTAGAGAATGCAATAAGCGTGTTCATAGAAATCCCGACTAGTGATCAGTGAGAGAGCATGCTGCACAAGGTCGTATCCTTGCGTTGGTGTTGAAACGAATGGTGCGTTGTGTGTGAGATGAATCCGTACGGTAAGCGCCGAAAATGATCCATCAAATTCTATGAAAGAATTTGCGAAAAATCAATTACCGGATTCTCTAATTTGCGACACTCTCGCCGATGAATCTCCGGATCGAGATCATGCTGCCAATAATTCCGAGCAGACACCCGGCGGCGAGAATGATTGCATAGTAAACGGGGTCAACGTGGACAAAGTCCGACAACTGAACAGACACCAGTCCTCCCAAATATTCAAAAATGACAAAAACGACACCGGCAGAAGCGCAACCCCCGATGAATCCCTGGACCAGCCCTTCAATCAGAAACGGCGTTCGAATGAATCCACGGGTGGCGCCAATCAGTTTCATCGTCCGGATGATTGTTCGCTTCGAATAGATGGCAAGCCTGATGGTATTCGCAACGAGGAAGACCGAGGAAACCGTGACAAAGACGCCAATGCCGAACATCAGCCACAACAATAAAACAGCCCGCTTGTCAAGGATCTCCAGCAACGCTTTGCGGTAGATAACGTCTTCCACACCTGCGACGGCGCGGACGGAATCACAGATGGCACTCGCGGCGGACGAGGTTCGATAGGAAGGTTTGAGAAAGATCTTCACGGACGGGGGGAGTGGATTGAAATTCAGCACTTTGTAGATTTCTTCGCCGAACTCCTCTTTGAAAATCGCGGCAGCTTCTTCCTTGGAAATAAATTTGATTTCCCGGACGCCGGACAAAGAGGCTATGCGCTCTTTAGCGCCGATGATCGCTTCCGGCGTCAGATTCTCGGCGAGGAACGCCTCCATTTCGACTTTTTCACGAAGAGAATCAACGACGCTCTTCGCGTTTATGAAGAGAATGGCAAAACAGCTGAGAAGGAGTAGTGAAATGCAGACTGTAACGATGGCAGAGACCATGGACAGCTTTGCCCGTTCGAAGCCCGAAAACCCTTCTCTCAGAAGATAGCGAATCTGCATACGCTGGGATGGAGTGAACGTGATCGAAAGCGATCAAAGATACGACTTTCTTGCAGATGTTACAAAACTAGTCCCGCTTCCAATGAGTGCTAGTGTGTTTATGAAATCGTCCTGCCTTTTGTCCGAAGGTCCGAAGGTCCGAAGGACTCCCGCCTGCCGCTCTAGAAACACGCAAGGCGGGCAGGCCTTTGGAGACCCCCGCCTGCCGCTCTAGAAACACACAAGGCGGGCAGGCCTTCGGGGGAAGCAGGCACTCTTGCTGTTCTTGAAAAGGCTTGGCGATAAATTACAGGCTCACGTTACGCAAAAGTCAGTTCTCAAGCAGTTTCTTCTGTTGCGCGTCGGCGTCCGAAATCGCCAGCGGATGTGCGGTAGGAAAGCGATGGTGTGTGTTCTGATCCCGCAAGAGATGTATCTCTTGCGGGATCATCAGCAATTGCGTTGGGAAACCATCGCGTGTGTTGCGATTTCGGAAGGATCTCTTTGCTTCTTTCTCTCTCGGAGAGAAAGAAGGCGCAAGCTTTCTTTGGAGCAAAGACATCAATCACCCCTCTGCGTAACATCAGCTACAAGTTTTCTTCTTAGAAGTAGCACTAGAAGTTTGACTCATCCCTCCATCGGACCACCTTCCAAGAAGACTGAGCCTGCAGCCGTTCAAACGACAGATTGGCATAACCATCCACCCGGATGACGTCGTTTGCATTCAATGTCACGGTGAGGCTGAAGTTTCTCGTCGCACTCGCTTTCGTCCCGGTGGAATCGCTCGAAAGAACTGCAATCGTGTTCCACACGAGATCCAGCCGTTCGGAGTTCTGGAACAATCCGGACGTTGCTCTCATTTCTTCGTCGCGTCCCCATGAAACATCCACACCCCGCTCATAATCGCGGAAGACGAAGACAAAATTTTCGCTGACCACCTGTCCATAAATACTCGTATCCCGAAACGTATAGGCATACTTGATATTCTGAAAGATGCCTTCAATCGTGGAGGGATCCCCGAGAATGGAATTGCTGCCGATCTCCGTGTCGAGGCCGGGTGCAAACGGATTACACGACGTGCACCAGAGCATCAGCGACACTATCGCAAGAGCCTGTTTCAGAATCGTTCTCCTACCAACAGTTGGCTCGAACTATGCGCCAGAACGGTGATGACGGACTTTTCATGGCTACTGTGCAAAGGCCCCTTTCAGATCACTCCAGCTTGCTTCGTTCTGGTTTCCCCCCAGGTCGATCCATCGCCAGATACTCCATGTGCGCGACCTGTCGGTGATCATGAGGAACTGGGCACGCCCCTGGAACACTGTTGCGATATTTGATTGCGTATGGGGAACAGTGAGCCGGTACGTTGCTTCATATTGTGCGGAGTCGGACTGAATACTCTGAGCTGTCAGGGAAAGGAGTTCGAGCGACGCTGCGGAGCCTGAAGCGATTTTTGACCTGAGATTTTCGAAGTATTGCTGTTCCGACTGTCTGTTCCAATTCAGGAACACGCCGCCGTAGAGCGACCTGGCCTGAGGTGTTGGATCGAATTGGAACGATCGACTCGATGTCGAAGAATCTGCAAACGACCGAAGATAGTTGACGGTGCTGAGGTCGTGAATTGCATTCGCCAGATTTGTGAAGACCATCGAGGGATCGGTTGGGGGTGTGAACGTCGAACTGGTTTGAGACGGCGCTTCCGGAGTCCGCGTGCCAAAGATGTCACAGGCAGTCAGCATGATACAACCGGCCAGGAGAAGCGTTCTTGTCAGATTCGTATTCACATGTTAGACAGCGATTCGTCCTTCGAGCGCACGGCTGAGTGTTGCTTCATCGGCAAATTCGAGGTCAGAGCCGACCGGCAGACCACGAGCAATGCGGGTGACTTTGACGCTGAGCGGTTTGAGCAGCTTCGAAAGATACAATGTCGTTGCTTCCCCTTCGACATTGGGATTCAGTGCAAGTATGATTTCCTCGACGGAAGCATCCATCCTCTGGAGCAGTTCTTTGACGCGGAGATCGTCCGGACCGATTCCATCCAAAGGAGATAACGCTCCTCCGAGAACGTGGTACAGCCCTTTGAATCCGTGCGTTTTTTCGATTGCCAGCACATCGTTCGGTTCCTCGACGACACAAATCGAGGATCGGTCACGTTTGGAATTGGAGCAAATGCCGCACGGATCCGTTTCTGTAATGTTCGAACAGATGGAACAATACCGGACTTTATCCTTCACGTTGACGAGAGCTTTCGCCAGCGTGACGACTTCATCCCGGCTCATTTTGAGAATGTACAGCGCAAGGCGATGGGCCGTTTTGCGCCCAATGCCAGGGAGCTGAGAGAATTGTTCTGCGAGGTGTTCGACTGATTCCGCTGTGTAGAACATGGTCTATTGTTCAGTTCTGGATCATGGAGCTGTGGGATTCGGGTCTCAGGACGTGTCACATCCCGGGCAAGTTGAGACCGGGGATATTGGGGATCATGCCACTTGTTGCTTTCTGCATTTCTTCCTGGGCCATGGCCGTCGAGCGCTCAATGGCCTGGTTCACGGCAGCGACGATGAGGTCTTCCAGCATATCTTTCTCTTCGGAATTGACGACTTCTTTCTCGATCTCGATCTTCATGATCTGCTGCTTCCCGTTGATGGTCACCTTGACCATGCCGCCGCCGGATTCTGCCGTTACTGTCTTGTTCTCCAATTCCGCCTGGACTTGGGCAACCCGTTCCTGCATTTTCTGGACCTGCTTCATCATCGACTGCATATTCGGCACGCCGCCTTTGAACATGGTTCACTCCTTATCTTTTTCAAATTCGAATCAATATATCCTGAAATGGAAGGAAAGTCAACGAACCGGTTCCGCGCAAACAATCTTGACTTTCGGAGAAAATGAGAATATATTTGTTGTGGAAGCTCGTGAGCGATCATGAGCTTTCATAGTCTATACCATTCCGCGATAGCTGAGTGGCGCGGCAGGCGCCAAGAAGTCCCGCCTCCTGAGCGAGGGCGCCAAAGGCGACCGAGTCGAAGGATCGGGCGGGACTCAATGGTAGAGTCCCGCAAAAGAACTGCGGGATTTCTCCCGTTTCGACTTTGTCGAAACGGGATCAACATGCGGTCCGATCCGCCAACGGCGGATCGAGATCTCGTCCCGCTTTGCGGGACGGACTGTTACATTGTTCTTTACATATGATTCCGCGATAGCTCAATGGTAGAGCATGCGGCTGTTAGCGCGGTTCAATCGCTACCTCACGAAAGTCTGCGTCACCCTGAGCGAAGTCGAAGGGTGATCAACGACCGAGCATGAGTGCATTGAAACCAATTAGCAGCTTTCCCGAGTAATCGGGATTGAAAAATCGGGTGAATTCAGGGAAGCCTTCCTTTCGGCGATCGAAAGATGGTAATCCTGAGCGAAGCCCCGCGAAGAGAATGTATTTGGTAGCGGGGAACGTGCAGAGACTAGGGGATGAGGAATCTCACCAATACGCCCCATCAGCGCCCGACATCCTTCGGCTCGTCCCAAACAACGGGACTCGCTCAGGATGATGAGATAGTCCGGCCCGGATCGAAAGACCCGGAGGATACCGTAACCGCAGGGTTGTAGGTTCGAGTCCTACTCGCGGAGCTTGAAACGGCTCGGGACATTAGTCTCGGGCCGTTTCGTTTTTGCGGGAGGGTTGTCCCCGCCAGAACGCGTAGCGGGCTGGCGCCGAAGGCGGACTCGCGGAGCTTAGAGAAAGCCTGAGGCATTCGCTTCAGGCTTTTTGTTTGGGTCCCGCCTGAAAACAGCGGGATTCGCAAAATGACAGACGAGTTAGCAAAAAGCGCTAACTCGTGTCATTTTGGAAGTTGTAGGTTCCCCCCGCCAGACCGCATGGCGGGCTGGCGCCCGACCGCTGACGCAGTCAGGCGGGCGGGGAGTCCTATTTATCCGCCGAAGTGCAACGTAGGCGGACTCGCGGAGCAAAACCTGACCAAGACTGGTTAGGTTTTTTTAGACTCAACGATAAAAGTTACGTCTCTGGAAATATTTACTCTGATTGGAATTCTAAGAATCTATTCAAACAATCCGAATTCCTCAATACTTCCAAAGTAGCTTCTGCTGGTAAGAAAATATCTCTTAAAGATACAATGATGTGGTATAGAACTGACAACTTTCTTTTTTTGCCTACGCTCCCTGTATCACCCTCTGGAAACATTCACTTACGATTTGCACTGCTTCTTTAAATGTAGGGGACTCTTGGCTCACGAGTGGATCTTCACCAACGGTCGGTGGAATACAATCTCGGATTTCATATGCAATACGGCCGGGATTTTTTCCCATAATCCAAACTCGTTCGCCCAGATAGACAGCCTCAGTTATGCTATGGGTAATGGCAAAGATCGTTGGCTGGGTTTCATACCACAGATCGACGGTCAATCTCTGCATTTCGATCCGTGTTGGTTCATCCAATGCTGAGAATGGTTCATCCATCAAAATGATTCGAGGTTTCAACACCAATGTTCGTGCAATTGCAACACGCTGCTGCTGTCCGCCAGAGAGCTGATGCGGATATTTGAATGCATGCCCTTTGAGTCCAACCCGCTCGATCATTGCCATAGCGACGTCTTTAGCTTCTGCCACTGTTTGTTTGTTCTTACGGGAATTCAGTTTGAGGCCGAAGAGGACATTGTCCAGCACTGTTAGATGCGGAAAGGAACTGTACTTCTGAAAGATCATTCCACGGTCATATCCCGGCCCGGTAATCGGTTTTCCATTGACCAGAACCTCTCCCACCGAGGGTTTGAGGAATCCCGCCAGTAAATTGATCAACGTTGATTTCCCGCACCCTGATTCACCAATAATAGCAATGAACTCCCCTCTATTGGGAATATCTTCTATGCTGAAGTTTACATTTTGAAGAGCCAGGAAATCATCGAACCGCACAGACACATTTCGACATTCCACAATTTTTGATTCTGTGGTCAATGTTCTTCTACCTTGTATGGAAAGAGAAAACGACCGATCAATCCAAAGAACCGATCCGTCAGCCATGCAAGCAGTGCGATAACAATAATGACGAGATACATATACTCGCGCGGGCCGCGCCGCTGAGCAATAATGATTATCTGTCCAAGTCCAGCTTCTGAAAAAATGATTTCTGCAAGAATGATGTATGTCCAACCGACACCGAATGCAAGGCGCATCGCTTGCCAGATGTCATATGCCGCAATTGGAACCAATACCTTTCCGACAATATGTCGCCGTTTCGCCCCAAGTGTCCATGCCGTCTGAATATAGACTTCATTCACCTTCTCCATCGATTTCAGCACAAGCGGAAGGAGGAATACAAAAAAAGCGATGGCCAGAAACATTATTTTCTGTTCCTCTCCCGTTCCAAACCAACTCAATGTAAGTGGCACCAAAGCTGCAATCGGTAAATATCCACTTATTACAACTAAAGGCTGAAACATCACTTTTATTTTGCCAAAGCTTCCCATGGCAATACCCAGCGGTAAAGCTACTACCACGGCGGAGAGAAATCCAAGAAACACACGTGTAAAACTTGCCACGATCCCCTCAAAGAGATTCCCCTTTGTTAGTAATGGTGGAATCTGTTCTATTACTTCCATAGGACTGGGAAGCGTGACGGGAGAGATTATCCGTTCTTCCACACTTGCACCTGCAGTCACGTACCACCATAGTGCTATCACCGCTGCCATGGGAATAATCCCCAAGATGATCGAACCGAAGACGGAAGTCCGACCGCGTATCTCAAAAAGACTTTTCAAGACTCTCAACGTAATGATTCCTTTTGGGGGACGATCGGTTCCTCTACCAATATCTTTTTATACAGGATATAATCCATAGTTTGTTGAAGTTCGGAATTATTCTGAGCTTCCAATACCAGCGCACCTTCCTCTTTTACCGTATCAAAAAGTTTTGCCTGCACATCGAACGCTATAAGAAACACACGAGCCCGTTCTGCATAGGGAAGCTGGCTCATAGCACGCATCGCTTCGTCAGGTGTAGGTCCCTCAGTGTTCTCGCCATCGCTGATAACGATAATATTGCCCGATTTCATATGTGACTTATTAATCGCTTCCTTTGCACTCGCGATTGCTTCTCCAAGAGGCGTATTCCCAAATGCAGAAAGATTTTCGACTAATGTTTCTGTTCCAGCAGGAAGAGCATCCGTCATTGGCAAAAGAGGTGTTACACTATTAGCATGAAAGTTATAGACAGCAACCTTGATCTTCTTTTTTGGATTTTTATTCTGGAACTCTCGAATATTAGCGATAACCCGTTTAGCTGCTCTTTTTGCTACGTCAATCTTTTTTTGACTATCACCTCCGGGATCCCGGACAAAGTCATCCATGCTTCCTGATGCATCCACGAGAAGAACAAGTGCAATACCTTCTTCTGTCTCTATATCTGCAGAAGCTTTCATTCTTGAAAGCAGTTGCTGGACTTCATTCTCCCGAATTGTTTCTTTCGGCGGTTTTTGCTGCTGGCATCCAAGCAATAGGAGAAGTATGGCAATGCAATAAAGTTTCATATTACACCTTTTGCGGAAAAGAAATATTCGATCTGTATTGGTTTGAGAACAGGAACGTCGAATCTCCCACGATCCCCTCCTGTCTAGAAGGAGGGGATCGTGGAAAGAACTAATTTTGCTCTGGTGCGATAACCTTGATCTCTACCCGGCGGTTTAATGCCTGGTTCATCTGATCATTCACATCGGCCGGGATATCCCATCCCTTACCTTCCACCACGAATTTGTTCGGCTCAAACTTATATTTGTCCACGAGTGCTTTCTTTACAGCTTCGGCACGTTCAAGACTAAGTTGTTTTACTGCATCGTACGGTGCACGGCCACGCATGGAATTGTCCGTATGTCCTTCCACGGCAATCACACAGCGTCCGAATTGACCGGCCAGACGTCCGACACGTTCGAGGGTGGCATCAATATTTGGATCGTATAATTTGTTATTGATAATATTACCTACATCATCTCTTGCCGGTTCACGGAGATTCGCACTGTTGGGATAGAAACTAATTCTGATCGTCTGAGTAAGAATGGGAGCTTCAGCGCGCACTTTTTCATAACTCTGCGGAATAAATGCAGTCTGGCTCTCATCTTTCTGATGCGCAAATATTCCTGCTGCCTGCAAGTCCTTAATAATTGTAAAATCCATGACGCGGTCAAATTCCACCGGTGCATCGAGTCTTCCCAGTTCGCGGTATACAATGCTGGCATTCTTCCAAGTCCGTTCAAAGTTGGTTGGATTACTCTTATTCATGAAGAACTGAACGTTCTCGGAAAAATTTGTAGCATGCGCATCAGCGGTCATTGCAGTAATATCTTCTGGCTTCATACCAAAGGCATCTGCCATCCACTGTGCCACTTTTGCCGGATCTTTCTTAACGACATCCATACCCTCAAAAATGCTCGAGACAAACCCTTTCACGATATCCGGATGATCCCGGTAGAAATCAGCACGGAATGCATAGACATCTGCGATAACTTTATTTGCATCCTGCGTGGTACTGAGTACCTTCGTCTTTGGAATGCGTTTAGGGATATTATAGATATCCGGCGACCAGCTGACACAGGCATCAATTTTCTTGTCGGCGACAAATGCCGCCGCTGCCTCGAATGCTGTCGTCGTATATTTCATTTTCACATCTTTGATATTCAGACCGGCACTTAACAGGAGTGTTGTAACAAAATACTCGCTCGGACTGTTCTGTGCACAAACAATCGTCTTCCCTTTCAGATCCCGCACGGAATTAATCGCATCCCGTACAACGATACCATCGCCGCCGTTTGACCAGTCAATTTGCTGAACAATGCGCGGCGCTGTTCTGCTGTCCCGCATAAGTTCCGGGGCAAAGAGCACCATCATATCCACTGTACCCCAAAGACTGTGGATTTTTCCAGCAGCATAAGCATCGCGCGCAGTAATCGGATCATCAATGAGAACAAGTTCAACCTGAAAACCATGCTTCTTAAAGAAGACCGATTCCTTATTTGGTTTCGTTCCGCCATTAGCGGCAACCACCGGCATCCACCCTATCCAAACATTGTAGCTGAATTTTAATATTTTGTCTTTGTCGTTCCATTCGTATGAGCTCACACCTTTTACCGGTGAAAGTCTCTCTGCAGGAATATACTTATATTCCTTTACGGTTGTGACTGTTGAGAGATCCGGTGCTTCCATTTCCGAACCCTCGGCAGCCTGTCCGGATCCTCCGAATTTGCCCCAGACAAGCCATACCCCGGCTCCTACCAATCCTACAATTAAGATAATAGAGATGATCACACCAAAAGTTGTGAGTTTGGCTTGATTCCCTTGTTGTCCTTCCATTGTATTCCTCCTTCTTAGTTTTTCTGTGATTCAGTATTTGCTTGCGGGCCCATTTCCTTCTTCATCGCTCCTGGTGCTACCGATGGCTGCTCCACCTGCACACCTTGCTGGGCTAAAAAATCGGCAAGAGCCTGCTGCTCCAACGCTTTCGATTCGATTTCTTTCTCTTTCACCTTCTGATTATCCGTCATGTCGTGGGCCACGCGTGCTTTGCCAGCTGCATGTTCATATTTTTTGTTCAGCACTTCTTCCACACCCTTCAATGTATCTCCAGCATCGCCCACCTTAAAAGAAACACCGCTCAGTGCGGCAGCCGCTTCTGCCTGTGCTTCTTTTACTTTCACCTGACTCAATTGACGTTCAATTTTCCGAACTTTCTCTTCGAATTCTTTCTGAGTGATCTTCGCGCTCCGCATATTCGTATCGTAGGCGGATTCGGTATCTTTCAGTTCTTGAGAGTCGTACTCGAGATCACCTTTCAGTTCCTGAAGTTCGCGTGCTAATGATCCGGCTAATTCTGAATTCCCAGCTTTGTAATTTGCCATAATTCTTCGTTCGAGATCCTGTGCCTTCGATGTTTTCGAACCGATTTGAACTTTCAACCGTTCTGCTACACCTGCCAGGCGAGCGAGCGCTTGATTGTATTGCACCATCTTATTTCGAAAATCCTGCCGTGCTACTTCCAGTAAAGCTTCTGGATTTTGTTCTTCAAGTCCACTGACAAAAAGACCTATGAATCCTTTGAATAGTCTTCCAACGCGCGCTAATAGTCCCATATGAGCCTCATCTGATAAAATGTGAATAAAATGGATACCCTATGATCTCTAGAAGTATAACACAGACCAACATCTATGGAATCAATGAAACGAGCCTCTGTATTTCTTTTACTTTTTCAGTTTTTTTCTTTTTCCACTCCTCCAATGCCGCCTCGTCCTCCGATTGCATGAGCTTCAAGTGCCTCACGTGCTCCTTGCAGTACTGGATCTCAAGTTCATACCCTTCTACTTCCTTTTGTCGAACCGCCCGTAATGCTTCCAGCTTTTTCTTTATTTCCAATTCGAATGCATCCAGTGCCTGCATTCGGTCACGTGCATCCCTGATGATATCTTCGGCCGGAACGTCATTGGCACGAAGTATCTCGCCTATAGCATTCTTCATGTCCTCCAGGTCTTTCTGCGTCTGTTGCAGGACACCAAGTTTTTCAACGTTCCAACCATGCTTATAGGTGGCTAGCTTCATCATTTCAAATATCTGGGCAAACTCTTTTGCTGTTGCTGACACAATTGGAGAGTTCTCCTTTTTTCGAGCTTCGTCAAGTGTGTGCGTCAGTTCTTCTAACGTTATACTCTTTGTGGGCTCAGAGGGAGATGTATTTGACCCAGGTTGTGGATCAATCCGGATGAGTCGAATTTTTTCGCCGAACTTGCGTATGGGATTCATCAGCTTCATACGTATCTCTTCAATTCTTCAATACTTCTATCAATCTGCTCTGGGTTCATGGTCGCAAATCGTTCCGGAAGAAACCGGGCATCAGTACATTCTCGTACGGCAATCAGATCCATAAATTCCAATTTCTTTTTGTACGCATTCGGTTTTGTTTCGGTAATAACCTCGGTCAGAATTTGCTTCATCGGTTTTTGATCAGCAGATAGCTCGCGAATTCTCAACGCACGGACAAGCATTCCTTCGATCTCATTACCACCGAACTCCGCAGTGTGAGGTAAATCTGGAATGTCATCCCGATTCAACGGATATTTCATTTTCTTTGCAACGCTTAGAAAAAGCTGACGATATTCGTCATTCGTCTGGGGGGGGAACAGTGGGATATGGACATCCAATCTTCCTTGCCGCTTCAAATCCACTTCGAGCAGATCGGGCCTGGAAGTAGCAAAGACCCAGATAATTTTGCCGCGGTTCAAAGTATTCGACATCTCCTTGGCAAGCATCGCATACACCCGACCCGATAATCCCTGGTCACTTCCTCCACCATCACGCTTGCCAGTCATTTGATCTGCTTCATCAACAAAGACAACCACTTGTCCAAGAGCCCGGAGAATTGAGAATATTTTTTCCAGATTACTTTCCGTCGCTCCCACCCATTTATCTCTGAAGTTCTTAAGAACGACACAGGGAATTCCAAGTTCACCGGCCCAGCACTGCACTAAAAATGTTTTTCCTGTTCCAATTCGCCCTGCAATAAGGTACCCCATAGGCAACGCATGAAGTTTTCCGGCACGGATTAAGGCACTATCCTCGCGAAGCCATCGCTTGACTGCATCGAGACCTGTAATCAATTCCAGCGAATATGGAAATTCAATGAATTCCAAAAGATCCTGGCATTCCCGTTCGATCATTTCCTTCTTCATCAAGCGAAGCTGATCTATAGTAATTCGTCCGCCATTGGTCAGAGTTCTTGCAATAATGTTGCGTACATCGATTCGGCTTATACCAGTCATTCGTTTCGATAATACATCAAGCGAAACATCGCATTGCTGCTGAAGACCAGGAAAATCCCCCTGTGCAAGAGTCTGAATATACTCCAGGGTTTCTTGTTCTGAGGGAAGCGGGAGCTCGATTTTTGCGGATCTTGGATTCTCTACAATGAGCCTGCTAAGATCATTCAATTTTTCGCCGATAAGGAAGGTGGCAATGTTTGTATTCAAAATGGCTGGGTCATTTGCCCAGGTCAAAATCTTAACTATGTGCGAGGCAATCTCACCGGAGACATATAAGGGCTCTCCACGCGGAACAAGAAATTGAGCAAAATTAATAATCACAGCTAACTTGTGCTGGGCCGATTTCCCCTGTTGTGCTGCAAGCGCCTGGAGGTTCAGCATACGAAGAATATAACGATCAATATACCGAAGAGCCTGTTCTGGGTCTACTATATCAATTAAACCGGTAGTCGCGGAATATTCCATCGAGCGAAGCCATTTTGACCATTCTTTATCCCCCCGGGTAACTCGTATCCCTTTTCCTCGGTCGTAGTATAAGATGGTGTCATAGCTTTGGAGCATGACACCCTCTAAGAAACCGGTCAGAGAAGAGTATACGGTTAAACCAAAGGCAGTGTTTTGAGGATACACATCAAAAATATTCCCATACAGCACGAACTGACTCATGGAACCGGAAAGGAACAGATCCTTTAGTTTTTGTGCCCAGTCGGGCAAAGTAGTTGACATGAAATATCCGAATGAAGAATAGTTCTGTTTATTTCACCATTAGGATGTTAACAACGCTGGTGGCTCTTGAATGACTTCCTGCACAGCTCCAAGAATTTCTTGTTGCTGTTTGATCCACTCCGTTGTCTCACCTAAACTGGAGCTGACATCGTCAATACGATTAGAAATACTCAGTGAATCCTTACTGATCGCGGCTTGCTCACGCAACAGTTCGATCTGCTGCTCAATGCGGGCTAATTCGGCATCGATATACTTAAGTTTTTCGTCTGCCGTCCCCAGAACTTGAATCCGCTGCCGAAGAATATCGGATTGGCTTTCCAACGATCTGCGTAATTCAGGCGATGCAGTTGCATCGCCTGCCTGTTTCTGAAGTTCTTCAATCTGTTTTTGAATGTTGATTCGGAATTCCGCTGAAAAATTCGTTTCACGAATTAATCCTGCAATCAGCTGCTTCGTAGAAAGTAACTGCAGAAAGATCCATAGAAATTTATTCAGACTTTGATTATGGCGTTGAATGATTTCTATTTCAACAGCAACACTTTTTTGGTAGAAATCCAAGATAGAAAGACATCGCCGCTGCAATCGTTCGAACCGAGTTTTTGCCTCCGGGACCAGATTATTTATCATAGTCAGAAATTGTTTCTGTCTTCCCATGCTCGCTTTGGACAACTCTACGCCACGAACATATTGTTGAAATCGTGGATTATTAATCATCCCAAAGAGATAGGCAAGTTCGAGTCCAGCACCCAGAAGTAAAAACCCTGGATTAAGAAAAACGCCCAATAAACCAAACGCAGAAATTCCGATCCAATTGGGACTGATAAACATACCGACAGGTTTAGCATTAAACGCAGAGAAAAAAAAGTCTTTAAGACCCACACTTTTGCTCATCGAATGCCATCCAAAATGCGTAAAAAGGATTGTTGTAGTAGCTATCCTACGATGGAATGCTCAAGAAATCAAGTATTTTCTTGTATTGAAAACTACATGTTTTTTGAGAATTAGACCTGACTCTGGAATTCCGAAACGATGAATTTGACAACCGGATTGATATAGTAAAACCGATTTCACCACTCTGCCCATTGTGCCTTAGCATGAATCTGTGAATAATCGTGCATTGAATATGTTTTTATATCGGTCGACTGAGATCAAGCGCCTTCATCAAGTTGAGACAATGTGTTATTCCAACACCGCATCATCAACAAAATGTAATCCTGCGTTCGGTTCTGAATATGAGAAAACATAATGCATTGCATTTCTTCACTTCCTCATTATTTAGGATAAATGTCGCCAAAATTCGACCACTTTGTGTGATCCAGCAAGATCTGTTCTTGTAGCAAAGTTCCCACTCAGAAGTTAGTGTCAGTATTCACAGGCAAGAGCAAGATAATCAACTCTCATCTTCGGAATCTTGACTGGTGCTTCTTGCTTGGATCAGGCCAGCCTTAAGGAGCGCGATCATATCAGACTGATGGAGGTTCAAATAATAGGGTAAACGGGTATGATCGATGAAAACATGATGGGCTCCCTTGCGAATTCTGGCGAAAATAATAGGGAATTCGAACGAAAGCGTAATAGAGTCCTCGTGTTTGACGCGGAGCCCTTCGACTCGCCCCGCCACAAGCAAGTGGCGGGGCAGTTTTTTGTGGCGGGACTCCCGCCTGCCTTTTCGAAATCAAGGAGACGGGCAGGCGCTCGGGGCTTCCGCCTCCTCAGGGACGAGTCGAGGACGCCCTGAGCGAACGACCTATCAGCACCAACCTCGAGGAGTGAGTCGAAGGGCGGACATCATGCAAGCCTGGTTCTACATTCTTCGCCTACGTTCAAGCAACCTGTATAGCGGATCGATAAAAAGACCTGCAATCCGGATTGAAAGGTCATTTCAGCAAACACGGTGCCCGAACTACCAGAACCGATCCACCAATCTCTTTGGCCTATTCCGAACAATATCCAACGTATAAGGAAGCTTTTCGTCGCGAACAGCCGGTGAAGCGCTGGTCTCGCGCACGTAGGGAAGCGTTGATTAATGGTAGTACGATTGAATTGAAGCGCCTGGCAAAATGTGGAAAGACAAAGCACCGCATCCGGTCAATTCCAGAGGCGATCCGGTTAGGTTTGCGTGCCCATGCTGTCCGTTGAGTCAACATGATCCGCCAGTCCCTTGGTGTGCGGACAAATGATGCTTCGCAATCGGCTCAGAGAAAAAAAATCGGCCCGCGACGTGATGCGTGTCTCGGGCCGGGAGGGAGTGTGAGGAGGGCCGAAAGAAGTTTAGGAGAAGATTTCTTGACTATTCATACCACGAAAGAATCTCGTAATTGCCGGTTCTCGGATAATATGGAGGCTCAAAAAGCATTAACCGCTCGTCGTACCGGAATTTCCTTAAAAATGGCCCGATATCCCCTCGCTGGTACTGCTGCACGGCTCCGACGAGGTTCAGCGATCCGCTCACGTGGCGGGTATTATAGTTCTCAGCCGACAACGCGCCGGTTCTGCAGGACATTGATCCGTGAATATTAACACCAGAGTTGTTGGCGGCATTGTCCGCGACGATGACATTGTTGTCACAGACAATTCGGTTACTCCTCCCCTGACTGATTCCTACCTACTTCCGACAAAGACTATGCCATCATCCTGTGACGGACTTGTTTGTAGGATTTTTGCGTCTAATGGCCGCAAAGGGGAGAGGACAAAAAGAAACTTCGTTTTCTGAGAAACTTTGAGGCTTAGAACGAAGCAGGTTTTGAAGCAGGTGGGGTGCAGAGCATGGAAATTGCAGAAACTACAAGGGACCTTGAAGTGAAAAACGGGGGTATTGCGGAGATCGTCGTTTTTCTCGCAGAAGTGGAACGAGGCAATGTTGGCATGCCGTTTGACGCTTCGTAACCAAGTTCATCATCTATTCATTAGTCGAGCTGTTACCTAAATATGAACACAGGTCAGATGCTTCTCGCAACCGGTGCAATGGTCCTCTTGGGGCTGACGATCGTCACCGTCAATCGCAGTTACTCAACCCAGGGTGCGGTGTTGCAGAACACGGAAATTGGTGTGTATGCGGTATCACTGGCAACTTCGATTGTGGAAGAAGCCTCGGGTCATGCGTTCGACGAGTCCACTGTTGACGACGCGGTCACATCCCCCAACTCCATGACGGCGGCCACATCACTGGGCACTGAAACAGGAGAGACGACTTCACCGAGTTCGACACTCCAGTTCGATGATTTCGATGACTACAACAAACTGACCCTCGGCTTCAAAGTTGCCGGAGTTGATTCGTTCACGGTCAAGTGTAGTGTGTATTACATCAATCCCACTGCACCCGATGTCATGCTATCCACTCAGACATTCGACAAGCGGCTGGATGTGAAGGTCTTTGGGAGTATGAACCAAGATACGGTCAAGGTGTCCTACATTTTCAGCTATTTCAATTTCAGGTGACACATGGGAACAAGTTCGATGATGGATATGATTGGCTCGTTCTTCGTCGCGGGTACGCTCCTCCTTATGGGACTGCAAATGAACGCCAGTGCCAACGAGGCGTCGGTAGTCTACAGTGGAAATGGCATTCTTCAGCGGAACATCACAACGCTTGTGGATATCATGGAAACCGATTTCCGAAGAATTGGGTACTGCAAAGATTGGACAAAAATTCCGGATCCGAGCCAATCCGTGCGAATTGCTGGTTCAACCAAGCTTCGGTTCCTGACCGATGTCGAGAACGACGGAACACTCGATAGCATTACCTATTATCTCGGACCAGTGAGCGAATTGGCAGCCACGCCCAATCCCACCGATCGCTACCTTTACCGGCAGGTGAACAATGGCGCTCCATTTCCCATGAACCTTGGTGTCACACAATTTTCGCTCAAATATTACGATACCGATAACGATACCATCCCTTTTCCAATCACAGACCCCCGAAAGATTTGCTACATGGAAATTTTCGTTGCAGTAGCGAGCGCGTTTCCCCGTGAGCAGCAGTATATGAACGATGCGAGCCAATACGACGTGTTTTGGAAACAGAGGAGATTGGTCACAAAGAATCTACGTAATCGCTAAGAAGGAATTCCTATGGGACGATCATCACTCATCATGGTCTTAGGCTTCAATATTATGTTTGCGACAATTGGGTTCAACATTTCCAACGTCGCATCAGATGCCTACGAGAACTACATCGACTACTACAACGGAAGTGTTGCACGCCAAATCGCCTCCAGCGGTGCCAATATCGCCGCCAGTCAGATTACATTCACTCCAAACTGGCGTACCGGATACTCCAATATATCTTTTCAAGGGGGGAAGTTTAGCGCTACGGTGACAGATTTGAGCCAAGGCAGGATCCAGGTATCTGTGTCTGCAACCTACAATTCTGTCACGTGTCCATCGGTGTTGACGCTTGGTTTGACAAAGTTTTCAAAGTTTGCTTACTACAGCAAGATCGAGGGGAGCATTTATTGGACTACGGGCGATACCGTCTTCGGTCCGTTCCACACGCAGGACAAGATCCGTATTAGTGGAGACCCCGTCTGGTTCGGGAAAGCCACATCGAAGAACGGCATATCGAAGGATCCATCCACATCAAAGCCACAGTTTCTCGGCGGATACCAAAGCGGAGTTGACATCAACCTTCCGGCGGACCTATCGGGGATCGAGGCTTCTGCCCAGTCGGGAGGAAAGTACTTCAACAACCAGGACATCTATCTGAAGTTGAACAGTAACGGGAGTGCCACGTACCGGATAGGATCGTGGACCGCCACACCTGCGACGACCATGCCGCTGTCCACCCTTGCTCCCAATGGAGTCTTGATGGCGCACGATGCCAATCTACATCTCAAAGGAGTCCTGAGCGGACAGTTGACAGTATCTGCAACCGGCAGCTCCGTAGCATCGAAAGGAAATGTCTGGATTGATTCATCAGTCACCTATAAGAACAATCCTCTGACCAATCCAACCTCCACCGACATGTTGGGAATTGTCTGCGACAATGGCATCGTCGTTACGGACAACGCCAACAACAACAATCCGAAAAAGGGGGTCACCATTCATGCATCGATTCTGAGCATATCCGGTGGACTGAAAGCTGAAAACTACGATACGCGACCAGTTGCCGGAACACTCCGTCTTCTCGGAGGCGTCCAGCAGTATCAGCGCGGGGCCGTCGGCAAGTTTGGCGGCTCAGGTATGACTTCGGGGTTTCATAAAGACTATCGGTATGACGATCGACTCATGATCGGCTCTCCACCACTGTATCCCACAACCGGAACATATGAAGTCCTATCGTGGTATGAATAGCTCTCTCAAATGTCATAGACACGGATTCTTGTCAATGCTCTCGCACAAACACTTCGGATTCTTCACTCTTCCGGGTTTGGTACTTCTCTGGTCCAATCCTCCTTTTTTCCCAATCCATCCCGACAAATGACTCTCCTTTGAATGCGATCAAGTCATTCAAGGCAAATCTTGATCGGGACAGCATTACTTCCGTCTAAGAACTCATGGCCGAGGAAGATGCATCGGGTCCGTTACAGCGTATTCATTTGGAGAAAATGCAGAATTCTCTGCGAGTGATTTTCAATCTTTGGAGGGGTGTACAGTTTTCCTCAGGTGTGCCCCACATAAACTCCTCCCAACAGCCATTTCGTGCGACCACGACGGTTTCAGTGCCCGAACTCAAGCAGGAAGTGAGTTACACGCTGCTCAAGCTCGGAACGGGATGGTACATTTCCGACATTGAAATCTTCTGCAAGTAGTCGAACTGCACTTCCAGATGCAATAATCCCCACCGACAGAGGCTTTTTCAAGATATCGGCCCCTTCTCAAACTTCTGCGTTGGGATGAACTTCATCGTCTGTTCAGTTTGACTCGCTCGTCACTATGCGAAACAAGCCGGTTGCTAAGACTGCCTTCACATTTCGGAACATAAGAACTCCGGAGAAGGTCTTTCGTGAAACACCGGTTCTCTCAAAGTAAACCAAGACGAAATCCGTTCCGCCGAACAATCACGCCGGAACTGGCAAAGTTTTGAGATCGGCAAGAGCGCGGATGACTTCTTCGCGCGGCATTTCCTGGTTTTCCAGTTTGCCCGAGAAGTATGCATCGTACGCCCCCATGTCGAAGTGGCCGTGACCGCAGACATTAAAGAGAATGGTCTTTTTCTTTCCTTCAAGCTTGGCCTTCTTCGCCTCTTCGATGACTGCCTTGATGGCATGGGAAGGTTCGGGCGCAGGAATAATCCCTTCCGTCCTTGCAAAGAGCACTGCGGCTTCAAAAACCTCAAGCTGCTTGTATGCTTGCGCTTCGATCACTTGTCGAGATAGAGTCTGCCTATGATGGGGGCAACGTCCAAAGCGAGAGCTGGATCGATGCCGGTTTGACCCGTCCGTTGAATGCGACGCATGGTTCGCTCGACCCTTGTGCTACCGACGGAAATTGACAGACCGGATTTGTGATTGGAAGGGATTGAATCCGCGAGTGGATCGTATTCGCTTGATGCTGCACCTCCTTGCCAGCTATGTTAACCATTGTTTCCACCTAAGCAAGTGGTCTGGTTTTTAGGGTACAACTCACTTTGTGGATGAGGCGGTGGTGCGTTGAGGCCCGCTCAAGGTTTTCTTCCGCCGCGATCTTTCCCGGATGAAGGAACCCTCCGCCGCAATGGATTTTCGGAGAATCTCCCCGTACATTGATGCAAACTTCATTAGCCGGGTATCGTTCCTATGCCATCAAAATCGGTTGGACAAATTGAAGCCGCCATCAGCGAGGCGGTGATAAAGTTTGAACGCGAATACATGGGCCGCGGCCCTATCAAAACCCGCACATATTTGCTGGAAGACCTGATAGTCGTGCGGCTCGAGGGCGTTCTGACACCAGCAGAACAGCAGCTGGCCAAGGATCCTCAGGGGGTGAAATTACTCAAGGAGGTCCGGTCCAACCTGATTGAGGGGGCCCGGGAAACATTGAAGAAGATGATTCTTGACCTATCGGGTCGCGAAGTAGTTAGCATGCATTCCGATATTAGCTCAAAAATGGGCGAAAGAATCATTGTATTCACGCTTAGATAGCGGGAACTCCTTGCCGGCTCCATGCGTTATGGTTGTGTGGCTGGCAGGAAGTGCTGGAGATAGTGGGGTAGACGAGAGTGTTGATTGGGGGGTACGCCAGCCCAATTTTTGATACGGAAGACTCGCTGCGACGCAGGCTGAACAAGCAGGCGTGGCGGTAAGTAAGCCGACACGAAAGAATCCTTCGGGATCCGTGTCGGCTTTTTGCGTTCATAGGGGGTCAGAGAACATGGAACCAATACAAAGCACAACAGGCCGTCTACAGGAGGAGCATCGCACCGCGACAGCAGAGCGCGTCGTGTCAAGCTTTCTCTCCGATTTCCTCGGGAGTGAACCCAGGAAAACGTCTGTCGTCGTCTCGGGCAACATGATCGTCGTGCGCGCCTTTCAGCCGTTTCCGAAAGCTGAAGCGACCGTGCTAAGCGGCCATACCAACGACGCTTTGTATCATGAGTACTATAGCAGGCTTTTTCGGGTATCGTCCGGAATCCTTAAGCAGGATCTTGGCAGAAGCCTTCAGTGCGAGATTCAACATGTCGACCATATTCTGAATGCCGATGCCCAGGAACTCGATATCGTTATCACGCTTAACCATTCACAGTTGAACACATTGCACAACTTAGAGGAGTACAAACAATGAATACAATCAAAACTGTTCTTCTGATGTCGGTCCTGACCGCTTTGTTTGTGTTTCTTGGCAACCTTTTCGGCGGTCAAAATGGTATGCTCTTGGCGTTCTTTTTCGCAGTACTAATGAATTTCGCCACCTACTGGTTCAGCGACAAGATTGTTCTTCGGCTCTACGGCGCTCAGGAGCTCGACCCTTCCCGTAACGGCGAGATCTACCGTATGACGGAGGAGTTGACTCAGAACGCCGGGTTGCCGATGCCGAAACTGTACATGATCAACGGCGACCAGCCCAATGCATTCGCCACGGGGCGTAATCCCCAGAACGCAGCCGTTGCTCTCACAGAAGGTATTGTGCGATTGCTGTCGAGGGATGAGCTTCGCGGGGTAATTGCTCACGAGCTTGCGCATGTCAAGCACCGCGACATCCTCGTCGCATCGATCGCGGCGACTTTTGCCGGAGCCATCAGCATGATTGCCAACATGGCTCAATGGGCAATGATTTTCGGTGGGGGCAGAAGCTCTGACCAGGAAGAAGGATCACATCCGGTTGCCGGGCTTGCTGCAATCATCATCGCTCCGCTTGCAGCAATGATGATTCAAATGGCCATATCACGCTCACGGGAATTCCTGGCTGATGAAGGCGGCGCGCGGATGGCGGGCAATCCGCTTTCCCTCGCAAGTGCACTGAAGAAACTGCACAGGAGGTCGCAGGAAATTCCTATGGAGGCGTCACCGGCGACAGCGCATCTGTTCATTGTAAATCCCCTGTTTGGCGGCGGGCTAATGAAGTTGTTCAGCACTCATCCGCCGATGGAAGAGCGGGTCGCGCGTCTTGAGGCAATGGTGTACGGACAATCCCTTCAAATGAACTAATTTCTTCAACAGACCAAGAGAGGAGTTATAGACGATGAAATGTCCACAGTGTGAAAGTGTTGATCTTACGATGAGTGAACGGCAGGGTGTTGAGATCGACTACTGCCCTAAGTGCCGCGGTGTGTGGCTGGACCGGGGGGAGCTTGACAAGATCCTTGAACGAGCTGAAGATCAAAGAGGTGTCTCATCAAAGGATTTCAGCAACCAGAAGCGTGTGGAGTATCGCGACGATCGGTCGTACCCACCACACAAAAGACGAAAATCGTTCCTTGGAGAGATTCTCGATTTTTAATTGAGCCGTTCGACAATTACAGACGAACCAGAAGCTGAATGCACACGAAGGAGGATTTGACCTAACTATGAAGTGGTCATGGCATGTTGGCAAGATTGCGGGAATTGATGTCTTCATTCACGCAACGTTTCTTCTACTCATTGGTTTTGTTGTAGTCACACACTGGCTTCCCGACAGGGACTTTGGCAAGACGCTGGAGGGTGTGACCTTCACTCTTGCTCTTTTCGGGTGCGTCCTTCTCCATGAGTTTGGTCACGCTCTTGCTGCACGGAGATATGGAGTGCGGACCCGGGATATCACACTCCTCCCAATCGGTGGAGTCGCCCGCCTGGAGCGAATGCCGGAGAAACCAATGGAGGAATTGTGGGTTGCCCTCGCCGGTCCGGCGGTTAATGTCGTCATAGCTCTGGTATTGGTGCCGGTCGTGCTCCTGGTTTCCGGAATGGAACCATTAGGCAGTCTTTCTCTGTCCGCGGGGCCGCTCTTTGAGCGTCTCCTCGTCGCAAATGTGTTTCTCGTTCTTTTCAACCTTCTTCCCGCGTTCCCGATGGACGGTGGGAGGGTGCTGCGGGCTCTGCTTGCCCTCCGGCTCCCGTATGCGAAGGCAACAAAGATCGCAGGGTCCATCGGTCAGGGTATGGCCCTGCTGTTCGGATTCGCTGGCCTTTTCGGGAATCCGTTCTTACTTTTCATTGCATTCTTTGTGTGGATCGGAGCATCGCAGGAGTCAGCCGCAGCCCAACTGAAGAGTGTCACCTCGGGTGTGCCGGTGCGCGATGCGATGATGACAGACTATCATACGCTGGCCCCAACAGACTCTCTTGCGAGGGCAACAGACTATGTGCTTCGCGGTTCGCAGGAGGATTTTCCTGTTTCAGACAACGGCAGGGTCGTGGGTGTTCTTACCAAATCAGATCTTATTGCTGCTCTCGCAAAGCACGGCCAGCATCATAGTGTTGGAGATGCGATGCATCGCTCATTTAAAACTGCCGAGGAAGCTGAAATGCTCGATGTGGCAGTCGCCCGGCTACACGAGTGTGGCTGCCCCGCGCTCCCCGTTACGCGGCACGGAGAGCTTGTGGGCATGATTTCGATGGAAAATCTCGCAGAGCTTTTGATGATACGGAATGCGCTGGAAAGCGCTGGCATGAAATCGGCTGGCAATGGTCGCTATCCATTTCAAACTCCCACACCCCTAAAGGAGGGACCGCTTTGACATTTGACCTGTTTCCCTTTTCAGACTACTGGTGGCTGTATGCATTGTTTACCGGGTTCGTTCTCTTTTTGCTTGCTTTGGACCTGGGAGTGTTCCACCGTAAAGCGCATGTCGTTTCATTTCGCGAAGCGGCAACGTGGAGTGTTATCTGGATCACTCTCGCACTCGCGTTTAACTACGGCCTCTACCAGTATTCTCTCTGGAAATTCCCGCAAGACACGCGGCTGATTGCGCTACCGGGATTCAATCCTTCAGCCGCCGCCGAGCAGGTTGGTCTGGAGTTTCTCACCGGGTATCTTGTTGAAAAGGCACTGTCCGTCGACAACATTTTTGTCTTCGTTGTTGTCTTCAGTTACTTTGCGGTGCCCCCGGTGTACCAGCATCGTGTGCTCTTCTATGGTATCATTGGCGCTCTGCTGTTCCGGGCTATTTTCATCGGTCTTGGTTCAGCTTTGCTGCAATACGAATGGGTCGTCTGGCTCTTCGGAGGCATTCTGATTCTGACCGGTATCAAGATGATGGTGGGTCCCGAAAAACCGATCGAGCCCGACAAGAACCCTGTTATTAAGCTCTTTCGACGGTTTGTTCCGGTTACGTCAGAGTCCGAGGGAGACAAATTCTTCGTGCGACGGTCGGGTATTCTTCATGCGACACCGTTGTTTGTCGCGCTCTTGTTCGTTGAGCTGACAGACATCATCTTTGCGGTGGATTCAGTTCCCGCAATCTTCGCGTTGACGAAGGAGCCTTTGATTGTTTTCACGTCAAACATTTTCGCGATCCTCGGGCTCCGGGCGATGTACTTCATGCTTGCTGGCATGGTTGATAAGTTTTATCTCTTGAAATACGGCCTTGCTGTTGTCCTCATATTTGTGGGTTTGAAAATGGTGTGGCTGAACCATGCGTTCGGCGGAAAGTTTCCGATCGAGTGGTCGCTTGGCATTATCGTGAGCCTCATTGCTCTGTCGGTTGCCGGTTCTCTGGCGTTTCCCAAGAAGGCGGTGGAGGCTCGCTAGCGGGGTGCGAAACAACCGCAAGGTGCCTTTGGCGAACAACGGCTCCTGTTCGATCTTTGGTGCTAGGGCCACCTTCCATCGCAGATTGAACTTCGCACGGTCGACAGCTTCTTGATCGGAGCCATTGCAGGAGTAACGCACACGCTAATAAGCTTGGGGGCACACCCGGACATCCGTTGTCCAGACAATAGAAGGAGTCGAAGAAAATCGACCGTCGAAAAATCGAAGCAATGTCAAGGCACAGGTTGTTAGCTTCGTCCAGTGCTTCGGTCCCGATCGCCATTCTGTATTCAGCGTAGATCCCGTGTTGCCTTGCGAACTCGACGTATTTCTTCAGGCTATCCTGTGCATGAGCGGTCGCCCGATCGCATCAACCTACTCTGAGGAGGTCCCGTCATACAAGGAAGCCCTCGGAGGCGAGGGCAAAGTAAAGAAGTGGTCGCGCGCTAATCCCGACATAAGACTGCGGGTCTCCCGCCTGCCTTTTCGAGATCAAGAAGGCGGACAGGCAACACACGGCTCACGCAGGCGTTTGTCGGTTGCCTGGGAGGCCTTGCGTATTGCATCCCGACATTAGGAAGGCAGATTCGCAGAGCTCTTCGCTACTCTGTACAAACGAAAAGGACCTCCCACTCATCGTGCGAGAGGTCCTCTCAGTCATGTAATGCAGCGCTACTTCGTGAGAATAAGTTTCTTGGTGTCCGTCGCCAAGATATTTGACCCGGCAATGACTTTCAGTCGAGCGAAATAGACACCGCTTGGATGTTGTGAAGCATTCCATACAACGACAAACGTTCCGGCCTGTTTCTGACCTTCGACCACCGTTGCCACTTCGACTCCAAGAATATTGTACACCTTCAGGCTTGCGAAACCCGGCGAACTCAATTCGAACCTGAGTGTGGTAGCAGGATTAAACGGATTGGGATAGTTCTGATGAAGGGCAAATCCGTTCACGACCAACGATGCCTCGCGGACAGCGGTTCCGGTTCCGTTCGTCGTTCCGCGCGAAATCGTATTCAGCACTTGCCAGGCACCGCCATCAGGAAGCCGTCCGTACGATTGGGCGGCAGTCGCAGTAGCAGCAAACGTTACGGTGTCAATGAACATGCCGGTGGTTGAATCCTCCAGCCATACTTTCTCGCCCGAGCTGGAGAGCCCAAACCCGCTCAAATCTCCCGCGAAGCTCGCGGTATCGGTGATGATGACGTAGAAGCCGCCTGCGGGGATGGTCGTCCCGGCAGGGAATGGTTTCTTGGGCTTCGTTCCTGCCTGTCCACCATTGTCATAGATCTTGTAGGTGCTGATATTCACCGTCGCGGATACGCTGTTATAGATCTCGATCCAGTCGAGGTTGCCTACGACGCCGCGCGCGTAGATTTCGTTCATTACGACCGATCCATTGGACGCACCGCGGGTGATTGTGTTCAACACCATCCATTGTCCGCCGTCGGGTCCACGACCGTAGGTTTGCGTGGCATTTGCTGTCGCTGCAAATGTCACGGTATCGATGATCGTTGACGTCGTCGAATCTTCCAGCCACACTTTTTCGCCTGCGCTGGAAAGCCCGAACCCGCTCAAATCCCCGGTGAAGCTCGCGGTATCGGTGATGATGACATAGAATCCCTTTGCAGGGATGATCGTTCCGGCCGGAAAAGGCTTCTTCGGCTTGGTGCCCCCTTGTCCGCCGTTGTCATAGATTTTGTACGTGCTGATATTCACCGGCGCCGCTGAGCTGTTGTAGAGTTCGATCCAATCCAGAGCTCCTGCGACTCCACGCGATTGGATTTCATTCATCTTGATAGCTGACCCTTGTCCCGTTGCAAGGCTCGTCAGCACTACCACGGCAAATACTCCGAGAAACAAGAAACGAACAGTTTTCATAAATCCTCCTTCAGAAAAGATGAGTTACTTGTTGAAAGCACTCTACTGCGGTTTGTTGTACACATACAATTTTCCATTAGCATCATTGACGATATAGATACGGTTCCCCACCACGGCGATACCCTCCCCTTTGGTGAAGGCAATCCTGTACTGAGCGAGAACAGCCCCCGCCGTTGTGCATTTCAGGACTTTCTGCGATTCGTCGCTGATGATCCAGAGACAATCGCCGACCGAATCGTAGCACACATCGGACAGATCGGCAGCAGCCGTAATCTCCGTCCGGGCCACCTCCACACCGCCGGCGAATTCCAGCAGCATCCTCGGAAGTTTTTCATTCAGCACAAAGATGCGGTTATTTCTGCCGACGGCAACCCCCTCCAGGGCGTTGTTCGAAACCGTGGCCACGTTGACGCCGAAGGTGCTCAGCTTCATACCCGTCGTGCGATAGGTGGCAATCTGTTTGTTGACTTCATCGGCAATGAGCATCGTGTCGCCTCTTGATGTCAGAGCAATACCTTCAAGGTCGATGTTTTGAATGACAAACGAACGAAGCACGTTGCCGCGGAAATCCATTTCATAGACGGTCGAGTTGCCGTCCGAAACCGTCCACAGAGTGTTGTTGCCCGAATGATAGGCAAGTCCCGATGGTTCCGGAACAGAGGTAACGTATTCGGCAATCAGCACCAAAGTCGTATCCGGCAGTAGAGGAGGGGCAACGGAGGAATCCGGTTCCGTGCGTCCGCAGGCGAACAAAAACAAGAGCGCAGGAACACTCAGTGCGGTGATAGCCATGGTTACTTTTCGCAATCCGATCATCCTGGAATGACGGAAAGCCGGTCCGGAAGGATCCGGCTCCCGTCGTCGGTCGTAACAAGGTAGAGCATAAATCAATCAAAATACACAGCGTCCGGCCGTTTTACCGGACAGGATCTCCGCCGCCCGCAGCGGCAGGCAGCCGGTTTCTCAGTTGTTGGATGTCCCGCGCGTAATCGTCGACAACAATTGCCACGTTGAGCTTCCGTCCGGCTTTCTTCCGTAGGATTCAGTCAATCCCATAGTCGGAAACGTTTTTGTATCGATGACGATTCCAGCCGGGTCTTCAAACCAGGCTTGTTCGCCCGCGCTCGAAAGTCCGAAGGCGCTCAGATCGCTTACAGAATACGCCGAATCAGTAACCACAACGTAGAACCCAAGAGCCGGCACTGACGCGCCGGATGGGAATTCACGCTTGGGCTTCGTTCCCCCTTGACCGCCAATGTCATAGATCTTGTAACCGGCAAGATTGACTGGGCTCGCCGATGGATTGTAGATTTCAATCCAGTCAGCCGCACCTACGACGCCGCGTGAATAGATTTCATTCATCAGCAAGGGCAACGATGAATTGTTTGCACCTTTCGTGGCAGGTGCCCGGATTGCCCAATTACTGGAGCCGTCTGGAATTCGAGCGTACGATGTGTCCTTTCCCAATGCAGGAAATGCAACGGAATCGATAATAGTGCCGGAAGCATTTTCCAGCCAGATCGTTTCTCCAGTGGAAGCCAATTCAAGACCGGTCACATCAGACGTGTCGGTGTTGACTGCCAGAAGGCTCCCGGCCGAAATGGTGGTGCCTGATGGAATTACCAACTTCGGGTTTGATCCGGCTTTCCCAGCAGCATCGTACAGTTTGTATCCGCTAACGTCAACTTGGGATGATGACGGATTGATCAGCTCAACCCAATCGGGAGCGGCGGGCGTCCCTTGCGAATACACTTCATTGATCTGAACATTCAGGACAACAACCGGCGGTGCCGTGATGCTCGGCTCTTCACGCGAGCACGACAAGAACGATACCACCAGCAATCCGGAACAGACCAGAAATAAGATGAATTGTTTGTTCATGAGCGTTTTCTCCTCATTACATGGACGCTTGGAATCGGAATTGGATAAATGAAAAATCATCGTTGCCGATAAGATTGCCTTTTCGATTTGCAAAATCATCAAGGTTCACAATTGAATAGTTTAGCTGAAACTTGAAATTGAGGTTTGGATAATAGTTTACTCCCAACATCAATTGATTCGATTGTCCTCCCTTGATTCCAGCGGCGAAATCGTTGAGGTCGGTAATGCTATAGCGTGCCGCCAATTCAATCGCACCCCACGGATTCTGCGCGGCTTCGATTGGACCAACCTCTCCTTCGTCCACATAGTAATATCGCGTTTCACCAGTAATCGTGTAAGACAACGTTACGTATCCACCCTGCAACGATACTGTCGGCTTTTGATACCATCGATAGATTTTCGAGCCCATGTACTCGGATTGCATGTAGAATGGACCATTGATATACATCAGCTCACCGCCGTACCGGTTGTAGTAGTTCACGTCGGCAATGTCGCCGGTATGCAGAAGTTTTGGGTTTGAAACATACGTTTCAGTCCGGGAACTGATTTCAATGGTATTGGGAGCAAGGTCGGACGTGGCGTCCGGAATCTTGTAGGATCCGGCGACGCCGAGGTGCAGGTTATGCCCATGTTCGTTGATGGGGGCCCCCGAAATCCGAAGATTGGTGGAATAGCCCTCATCACGCTGTCCCTTGTCGATCCTCGTTCCCGTCTCGTGTCCCATCAGTGCCGCAGTCACCTGGGCATAGTCTGTCCAGTACCGTGCCGATATTCCCACGCGTCGGCCTAGTGCAAATGCGTTGGATGGAGACGAGCGCTCCAGGAAGGTCAGCAGGCGCGAGCTGTTCAGGCGTTCCATGCCAAACGGTTCCTTGAAGTTGCCGGCCTGGAATGAAAGATTCATATCCGGGACCGTATACTTCATCCAGGCATCCCGAAGGTCGATCTGCGATTTTGTGGAAACCTGCTCGGCAAAATCAAGATCGAGTTCCGCTTCCCAGTCCTTTGCGATCTTGGATTTCAGGGCAAATGTCAGTCGACGGAAGGTGAAGCCGTTACTCATTTCGTTCTTGTTCTCGAAATAGAAGGCACCGTCAAACTGGATTCGCGAATCGAACCACCAGCGGTAATCGCCGTCCTTGGATTCGAAGACCAGCTTGCCGTTCCGCACTTCTGCCCCCAGGGGGATTTTCTGATCGCCCCCTGGAACGCGTGAATCCTGCGCAACAAGTATCGTCATGCCGACGAATAGGCACGCCACAATAAGCGCGATTGTTGCTGTCCAATGTTTCTTCATAAGTCCTCCCTTTGTTAGTCTTGCCCTGTAGTTTGGATTAGATACAACTGCCCTGTTGTTGGTGTTCTCTCGTCATTTCTTCTTGAACCATTCAAAGACAAGTCGCTGCTTCTGCTGGATTGCCTTATTCCACAATTCGGATCCTTGTTCCGTCCTCGTACGCCATTCATCATTTCCAGCCGCAAGCGCCGTGTCCAACTGCCAACGGTACGGGAACACACGTTTATGAAGAGCTTTCACAGTTCCCAGCTGCGCCGAGGTGAGCTGCGAGACGTCAAGCCCCCTCGCGAAGGCCGTCGAGTCGATGATCGTTGTGTCCAACGCTGCGAATGTGAAAATGGTGAGGAGTTGATTCTCCGTCCATTTGTTTTGACCAAAAAGCGCCTGACGGAAGCTTTCTGAGCCCCGAAAGAGCTTCCCCTGTATTCCGCGAAAGGGCTCACTCGGAAATCCTCTTTTCTCCAGAACTCGAACAACCGCAGAAGAGATTTTATACGGCACGATTTGAACCACCTTCTGCTCAAATACGTTTTGCACCACAAAGAGTCCAACGAAACAGAAACTGCATGCTGCTACCGGTGCTGTCGCCCAGCCCGATGCAATCCTCCCCAGAACCCTGTAGTTGATTCCCTTTCCCCCGGTGGCCAAACCAACGCCGACAACGGCACCGATAACGACCTGCGTGCTTGACAGCGGTACTAAGGGAATGGCGGGGAGACTCTGCCGAATCAGCCACGCCTGAAGCCCCTCTGATGCGAACAGAAAAAGCACGAGCGCTTCTGTGAGAACGACCACCAATCCGGCAACCGGTGTGATCTTGAATAATTCATTTCCGACCGTCAGCATGACACGATAACTGTAGGTGAAGATACCGACTGCAATGGCGATTCCACCGGCAAGAAACAACTGTTGTGTACCCGTTACGGTGAACATGCCGGCCACGCTGATCTCCGGGAATGGTGACGCTGAGACGAACATCCCCATCACATTGCCGATGTTATTTGCTCCGAGCGAATAGGAAGCGAACGCACCGACGATGATCAGTCCCGCGCGCGTGTACGCATCGAGCCGGAGAATGTGAAGTTTCCTTTTCTGGATGACGGTGGCTGTGAACTTGTACACCACATAGGCGAACATGGCGGAGAGTGCCGGGCAGATCACCCATGTCGAGAGGATCTTTGTAAGCGATGTCACGTCTGTCGGCGAGCCGGTAAACAGATTCCAGCCAATGATGCCACCGACCACGGCCTGAGATGTCGATACGGGCAGTTTCAATGCGGTCATCCAAGTCACCGTGACACCGACGGACAGAGCAACGGTGAAGCACCCTGCCAGGGCATTGATCGCTCCCAGCTCGTTCAATGTCCGCGCGGCCCCTTCACCGCTGAAGACCGCCCCCAGAGTCACGAACACGCCTGCGATGATTGCCGCGACATTGAAACGGACCATGCGCGAGACCACCGCTGAGCCGAAGACATTAACCGCATGGTTCGCACCGAGTGACCAACCGAGGAACAATCCGGTGCTTATGTACAGCCACGTCGTGAGCACCATACGTTAAAGATGCCTCTTGATCGACGCAATTGCAAGTCGGTCGCAGACGTCTTCGGCCTCGTCGGCGATGATTTCGATGTGGTATGTGAAGTACCGAAGATGAATCTTATGACTCAGTTTCAGGCTGGAGCGGAAGATGAGACGCTTTGTTCGATCGCCGATATTGTCGGATTCCTTCTCGTAGAACATCACTTTCGCAATACAGTCTCGCACCTTTTCCACCTCGCGGAAGTAGGCCCGCACCGCCATGACCATTGATTCTACCGCCGACATCGATGCCTCGGAGAGGTCGACGAAGGAGGATTTGAACTCCTCGGGAATGTCCGGCAACTCGACCGAAAACTGCATGAGCGTTTCCGTCGTCAGATTCAAGACTTTGTCACTGCTCTCCAACAAGCCAAGCACGTCGCCGCGGAATTCCGGGATGAGTGTCTGAAGATACAACCGCGTTTCAATGAGTCGACGCAAGGAGTCCGCCTTCTCCTCCATATCATCAAGTCGCATCATGCGCTCCTCAAACGCCTGCGTTTCGCCGCGAAGGTAGTACTTCAAACCCTCGCGGAACAAGAGCGACCCGCCCACGACAAGATCGAGATATTCATCGATCTGCAATTCCAATTCTCGCGTTTTGCGGAGCAGCAAATCCATACACCCTCTCCTTAGGAAGTCTCCCTTGTGCCGATGCAGGCTTGCGGCCTGTTCACGACATCACGGAAGACGTTGTGTCCCCTAGCGGCACGCCACATCGCATGTGATGACTCGGTCGGGATATTCGTCGATCTGTGATTCCAGCTACCATGAGTTTTCATGGAGCGGAAAAACATACCGTCAGAACAATCCAAAGACACCATGCGGTGTAATGCCGAGGTATTTGAACCACGTTTCACCAGCGATGATCATCACTACCCAGGCGATGATCATCATCGTCATTCCGAATTTGAATGTGTCCGCCAGGCTGTAATGATCGGTTTCGTACAATAATGCAGCGGGTTTGCTGTTGAACGGAAGCACATAGACATGTTCGATCAGGAATGCGACCGGAAGCGCCAAACTGATGACCTCAAACCCAAATCTCTTCGCAACGCCGATCGCGATCGGGATAAAGATCATCGCACGCATTGTTTTGGATTCAAAGAGAAGTGAACTGAAGATCATCAACGAGGTGAGCAGCAGATACAACACCCAAAAATGTGTCGCGCTGCCGATGCCGAGATGATCGAAGAACGCATTCACGCTGATGGCGGGGAGATCGGTCGCATCCAGTCCGGCTCCTAGCGTATAGGCACCTGCGGAAAAGAGCATCAGATGCCATGGAATATCGACGTCGTTCCATTGGACTATTCCGTACCGCGGGAGCAACGCCACGATCGCCCCGACAAACGCTACTGCCGTCGGGCTGATCCCGTGCAGACTGTCGGTTGCCCAGAAGCCGAGAATCGTGAGAAAGATGATCGCAGATTTTATTTCCGTCTTGCTCATCGAACCGAGTTTCACGTACTCCTGTCGTAATCGCTCCATACCCCCTTCGATCTTGGGCAGCCGCTCTTCGGGAGAAAGGGGGAAATAGATCTTCATTGCGACGACATATCCGATCAACATTAATGTGAGCATAATCGGAAACATCGCCAACATCCAATCGGCAAAGAAAACGCTTCCACCGATCGCCCCGCCAATGAGTGCGGCTCCCAGCAGGTTCGCACCCGATCCGGTCATAAACGCACCGGCACCGAGATTGATACAGAGAAGGTTCTGCAGTACGACGCTTCTGCCGAAATTGTTCCTGTCCTTCCCTCCCTGTGCTCCGTAGATGGCAGCGATCACCATGAAGATCGGCAGCAGGATGGCCGCCTTGGCGGTTGTCGCCGAAATGAACGCCGACAGTATCATGTTGATCACGATGAAACTCAGAAAGATCGTGCTGGCATTCTTCCCAAACCGGACGAGCAACCAGAGAGCGAATCGCTTGGCCAGTCCGGTTACAACGAGCATGCTTGCAAGCACGAACGACATGATGTTCAGCCACATGATCGGATGACCAAGTTGCGCATAGGCTGTCTTCTCCGACAGGACCCCGGTCAGAACAAGACCGATGATCAGCATGAGTGATGTCAGATAGTTCGGGATCGCCTGTGTCATCCACAGAATGATCGATGCTGCGAAAATGGCAAGCATGAATTCGTTGTTCCGGATGAACTGCTCCGCGCCGACTTGATTGTATGCTTGTTTTGCCGTTGATGTAACGATGTCGGTCAGCTGGATGGAATGCAGGAACGGGAGTTTGATCACATAGGCGAACAAGATGAATGCAGCGACGGCGAGCAGGGGGCCTGAAATGGCGAGCCATTTCTCAAACGGTCCTTTTTCGCGTTTCGGAAGCCGCTCGATACGGTAGTTGTGCATATCGAGTGGGTCGAAGGTAGTCATGAGTTTATCAAAGGAAGATAGTGATGGTCATGCTCTCATAGGAGATGACTTACCACCGGGTGAACGGATGTTTCATCAGCATGGAGTTATAGTATCGCGTATCACCCGTGACCTCTTCTCCAAGCCATGCGGGTTTTTCAAACGTCTCGGTTTCAGAGCCCACTTCGATTTCAGCGAGAATGAGTCCCTTATTTTCTCCGTAGAATTCGTCGACCTCAAACGTATGAGCCCCGGCCTTGACCAGAAATCTGGTCTTGTCGATGACTCCCGGTTCGCAGATTCTGAGTAGTTCTTCTGTTTCGTTGATCGGCAGTTCTTTCTCCCATTCATATCTGCTCGCGCCGGAAACATTTCCGATCCCCTTGATCGTGATATATCCTTTGTCCCCTTTGATGCGGACGCGCACCGTACGTTCAGGGACAGATGAAAGATATCCCTGCACGATGCGCGTTTGTTTGCTGACGAAAGGTTTGAAATCACCTTGTACCAGGAATTTGCGTTCGATTTCCTTACCCATCGAGATTCTCCTTATTTCATGCCGACGAGGTTTTTCAATCCGCGCAGGTAGTTGATGTTCGGGAAGGTGTCGAGTCCCAACTCTCTCACCGTTTTGATCACGAGCGCTGCATCCTCCATCTCCACGGCTGCCGTTTTGACAACCTTTCCGCCAACACTCACCTCAGCAACCTCGACGATGCAATTATTGATCGTGAATCCGGTTCGTTTCTTCAGAACGTTCACTGCTTTGAGCAGCGAGGAAGGCTTGATCACTTCTTCAAGGTATTGTTCGAAGGTATACTCCGTGCGTGCGAACTTCGGCAACGCGACCCTGAAACACTTGAAGACCTTCTCGATCTCGGCGACCGGAAGGGGAAACGTTCCCTTCATGATCGGCAGCCACTGCTCAAGCCGGTCTTCATTCACCTGCTGGAGCGTCTTGATGTCCATCAAATTGTCGCGGACCTTGGTATTATCCATGCTGACTTCGGAAAGAACATACACTTCTGCGCTCTCGCGCGTCTTTCCCTCTGGATGTTTCCTGATATTGACCTCGGCTTTCCCAAGGTCGTTCGTGAAGGTTCGCCACTCCCAGCGGGGAATGATGTTTTCCATGAGATGTTCTCCGGTTTGTTGTGGGAAAGAGATTTTAGGGCCGACTTGAAAGTGCAAATTTCATGCCGCCACGCTAGCCGCGAAAGACAGAAGTAACCCCCTTTTTCGAGGCATATTTCGCAAAAATGCTTGAGCTCGAAGCGACCTTCTTATTTGTGGGAAACCTCGACTGACGATGCGGCGACCGCTCGCCGATGTGCGGCGAAATTTCGCCCTGCAAGTTGCATCCCCAAGAATGGAGCGCTACATTTTCATCACCAGAACGGTGTTCAGGATTCAGTTCAAGGCATGGGAATTGCAGGAATGGAACGGACATTACTATCGATACTGATGCAAAAGAAGACCGTCGCCTTCCTGGCCGTTCTGATGTTCATTCTCGCCGGGCTTACAGCATTCATTTATGTGCGCGTGACCGACATGACCGTTGTGTTCCGCCCTTCGAACCAATTCTGGACCGGGGATTCCGCTGATCGAAAACAGGTGATATCGGTTGGGGTGGTGTCGCGGTATCCTCCTTCGGTGATCTATCAGGGATATCAACCGATCATGGACTATCTTACCCGCAGTACACCCTATCGATTCACACTTCGGCTGAGCTCTTCCTATCAGCAGACGGTGGATCTTCTCGCCAATGGGACCCTCTCGGTGGCATTTCTGGGAACGTACATCTATGTCCAGGCGCAGCAGAAGCAAGCAGTGGAGTGCCTACTGAAACCCTTGAACGAAAACGGGGAACCGTACTCGCATGCAGTCGTGATCGTGCGGGATGACAGCCCGATTCGTTCGATCGGGGATCTGCGGCACAAGCGTGTTGCCTTCCCGTCGAAGGACTCGTTCTCCGGCAACTGGCTCCCGCGGTACGAACTGCAGCGTCATCACATAGCCTTTTCCGATCTTGATTCAGTCTGTTACCTGCCCCACCATCAATCCGTTGTCTATCAAGTGCTGAAGGGGACATTCGACGCAGGCGTCGTGAAAGAGCGTGTCGCACGCGAATTCCTCCCGCGGGGGATCAGGATTCTCTATACGTCTGAGGCAATTCCCGGATCGCCAATCGTCGCTTCCCGGTCGTGCCCCAGAGAAGTTTCGCTCGCCGTCCGATCGGCATTGCTCCGCATCGACACGCGCCGTCCGGAAGACCGGGCGCTCATCGAGACCTGGGATCCTGAATTCCAGTTCGGGTTCGCGGCCGCCACGGACCGCGACTACGATGCGGTTCGTGCGATTCTGCGGGCAGTGGAGAAGAAGTGATGGGGAATCCCTGGCGGATTGACCTCCGAACGAGGCTGATGATGGTGGTCGGGGGCATTACCGCGCTCCTCATGATGGTAATCTCCGTCGGTATCTTATTTGTCTGGCGCACCCTCCTGATCGAAGACCAACGGAACAACGCTGCTGCCGTTGCGAGCGCCGCTTCTATCACGATCATCGATGCCTTCCTGCGGCTCAACGATGAAACCCCCGAAGTCGAAGACCTTCTTGAACGCCATATCGACAATTTCATGCGAACACTCGACGGCGTCTCCTTCATCGCTGTCGTTGATATTAACTCCCGCATTATTGCACACTCTGACATCGCAAAATACAATCAGATCCTAAAGGACTCCCTTTCTCTTGTGATCAGCGGGTCGGTGCGGCCAGCCACGATGATGTATCAGTCTCCGGAACACGGTTGGACCCTCGAAGCGGTCCATCCGCTCCAGATCGCAGGCAAGCGCTGGGGAGTTCTTCGGATTGGGTTCGACGCAAACCCGCTACGCGGGCAGATCCGGCTGATGTTCTTCCTGCTCGTCGGGTTCACGGCGATCATTACGGCTGTAACACTCGGAATCCTCTACATTATGATCGGCCGGATCACACAATCGCTTCGATCACTTGTGACACTGATGGATGAAACAAATCTTGGGAGTGCGACATCAATTCCGCTTCCGCCGCAGGAAGGAGAAGTCGGAATCCTACTCCGGCATTTCGACATGCTGCGTCAGCGTCTCGCACAGTCGAAAACGGAACTTATCAGCGTTCAGCAACAGATCTATCAGGCGGAAAAGCTCGCTTCCATCGGCCGCCTCGCTTCGGGTGTAGCCCACGAGATCAACAATCCACTCAACGGCATCAAGAGCGCCCTCTATGCCATCCAGAAGGAACCCGATAATCGCGAACAGACTCAGTCATATTTCCGGCTGATCGACGAAGGAGTGAATTATATTCAGGTGGTCGTTCAGAAGTTGCTCGGATTCGCGCGTCAACAGCCGGCCAGCATGGATGCGGTTCTTGTTAACGACCTCATCCATAACGTGATATGGCTTCTGGACTATAAGCTGAAGCAGAAATCGATCGATGTGCGGTTGGAGCTGGATCCGTCGCTTCCGGTCGTGCGTGCGGATGCCCCGTTAATCTCCGAAGTCATCATGAATCTGGTCCTGAACGGTTGTGACGCTGTGGACAACGGGGGCATGATCGAAGTCAGGACCGAAGCGAAATCCGACGATGCGGTCATGATTATCGTGCGGGACAACGGCGTGGGAATTCCGGAAGAGAACATGAAGAAGATCTTTGATCCGTTCTTCACCACGAAGGGTCCGAAGGAAGGAACCGGACTGGGGCTTTCGGTCAGTCTCGGTATTGTGGAAACCCACGGCGGCACCATCCGCGTTCACAGCACGCCGGGAGCGGGAACGGAATTCACCGTCACTTTTCCGTTGACGAAACATTATGAACATACTACTGGTTGAAGACGAAAAGATCACCCGCATAACGCTAACACAGACCCTCAGCAAAGAGGGGTACACGGTCATGAGTTGTGAGGACGGACGCCAGGGACTCGAATATCTCCGTACCTCCCACGTCGATATCGTCGTGACCGACCTCCGTCTGCCGGGTGCAAGCGGAATGGAACTTCTCAAGTTAGCCAAGGAGAAATCTCCTGAATGTATCGTAATCTTGATGACCGCTTACGCCACCGTCGAAAATGCTGTGGAAGCACTGAAGCTCGGCGCGTATGACTACTTGACGAAACCGTTCACACCCGACCGCCTCTTGAGTATGCTCCAGCACATCCGCGAATTGAAGGATGTGATGGTCGAAAACCGGGAATTAAAGAAACGACTGGAGAGCTTTGAAAACAAGGTCCTCGTCGGCACTTCGGTCCAGATGGTCAAGCTCGAGCAGACGATCCGTTCAGTTGCGGCCCACGATTACACCGTCCTTGTCGAAGGGGAAAGCGGCACAGGAAAAGAACTCGTGGCACGGGCGTTGCACCTTCACAGCGGCAGAAAGGATCAACCATTCATCGCGATCAACTGCGCCGCCATCCCCGAGTCATTGCTGGAGAGCGAGCTCTTTGGGCACGAGAAGGGGGCATTCACGGGTGCGATCAAGAGACATACCGGGTATTTCGAGCGAGCCAATGGCGGGACCATCTTCATCGACGACATTGACGATTTCCCCCTTCCGCTCCAGATAAAACTCCTCCGCGTATTGCAGGAGCGCGAACTCGTCCGTATCGGCGGCACATCGACGATCCCGGTGGACGTCCGCGTCATCTGCGCCACGAAAGTCGATCTCAAAGAGCGCGTCACACAAAACCGTTTTCGCGAGGACCTGTATTACCGGCTCAACATCATCCGGATCAAAGTCCCGCCACTACGGGATCGCATGGAGGATATGCTTCCACTCCTCTGCCACTTTTTCGACAAGTATGGAAATCCGGAAAAACAGAAGTTGCTCACAGGCGAGGTCCTTTCCTTGCTTCGCAAGTACGACTGGCCCGGGAACGTCCGGGAATTGGAGAACCTAACCGAACGGCTGATCGCTCTTTCGGACACTCAGACGTGCGAGGAGATCATCTACGAATCACTCCCGATCGCAGAAGTATCATCCGGCCCTGCCCACGGCACCCGGGCGAGCTACCCATCCTACAATGAGTTCATGAAGGAAAAGGAATCGGAGATCATCGCGTGGGCACTGAAGAATACGGGCGACAACATTACCGCCGCCGCAGAACTTTTGGGATTGCCTCGCAGCACGCTTCGCAGCAAACTCCCCCCCACAAACCTGAAGGACGAACCTTCGACATCGTAGTATCGCGAAGTTCACAGGTCAGACGGTCGGAGCGCCGGCCGCCCTCTTTCCACTACACGTTGAAAGCATGCACTAGCTGAATATCGTGCTCTTCGATCCTCAAGGGGCCGGCAAAGGGACTCAATCGCGATATCTCATCAAGAAGCACATTCTCTTCTCCATCTCCCCCGGTTACCACCTCTCGATCATGAATCCTTTCCCGTCAATTGCAGATGATCGAGGGCGAGCTTTTCCTTACTGAGCTGTCCGTCGAAAATCCCTTTGGTGTGGACCGGCCACGAGACTTTCGAGTCGCCGCAGATTGATGGTGTTCTGATGAAACTCCCCCAACCACCGGGAACATCGATTGGCATCGAGCGGTAAACCCACGACTGGCACACCCGCTCTTGCACACAAACGCATTCCTGCAGCCAGTTCCGGAATACAGGCGATCCCCAGGACACCAATTGCATCCGGACCCGTCGCTTTCGTCCGCAACAAGCGGGGTAGATTGGTATTCATCCAGATGTACGGACGAACATGATTCCGCCGAAGTAGCTTGCTGACGTCATTGATATAGCAGCTTCCTGAACAACACATACAAACAGTGTCAAGGCCGTGCGGTTTGGCTTCGCACGTCGCGTCAAGGTCATGGAGACAATGCGGGAGAAATGCGAGTTTCTCGGTGCATCTCCTGAACGCATCGCCGTTCACGCGATTTCTGAGTTCTATCTCAACAACACTGACGATGTACTGTTCGCGGCTCATCGTCATCACTCTACTGAAGCGGTTGAGGAGCGATAACGAAGCTTTGTGCGCATCAATATCGAGCATATATGAGTCCAGCCTGCGCTCACCTTCCGAACAAACAAATTGAACCGGTGAATCATCAACACGGGAAGCTCTGCGCAGGCGGCGAGCATTTGTGCTGACGTGAGCAAGCTCGTGAAGCAATAAGACCGGATCCGGCCAACGACGAAGACAGTCGTCCAGCAACGCATCAATCGCCTGATAGTACCCGTCCGAAGTCGCGGCCAGTCCATAGAGCGAATACGTCTTGCCTACAACCGGCCCTGCAATCCCCGATCGAGACTCGATATCCGATGAGTTCATGGATATTGACTGATCGTTCCGAATGACTTCCACGAGATGCTCTCCTGACCCAAGATTCGCTACATCAGAATTCAGTTGAGTACTTCACGCCCACTGTCCACGATAACTGCCTGTCTTTCGAGGAGACTTCACCAGCTTCATGTCTGACCTGCTCCCGAATCGTGTGCTACTCTGTAATGTAGTTCTTGCCTTTGGCATTGGCAAGATGAAGCCAGCAAAAGTGATGATGCCAATCAAATCAGTGGACTATTCGCCAAGAAGGTCCTGCCGCGAGGAAGCATCAATAAGAGGAGAGTGATAGGCGGAAGATGGCTCTTTGCTTTCCCGCTCTCCTCACTTCATCAGCACCATCTGCCGCGTCTGAGTGAGTGTGCCTGCTGTCAGCCTGTAGAAGTAGACTCCGCTGGGCATGTACCCTGCGTTCCATGTAGCACTGTAAGTCCCGGCCGATTTCTCCTCATTCACCAGCGTTGTAACTTCGCGACCGAGAACATCATAGACACGCAGATTGACATGACCGGCGACTGGCATCTGATAACTGACAATGGTCGAAGGATTGAACGGATTGGGGAAGTTTTGAGCCAGCGTGAACGAAGTGGGCGGGACTGCAGACGGAAGGACGCCGACACCGCCGGAGGCATTGACCTGGATCGATCGAAGACTGAACAGCCAGTTCTTTTTTTCCGACGGCGTATCGGTATTGATCTCGATCCTCAGGATCCTAGTTCCCTGTTTCACGGACACCTTCGGAGTGGCAATTGATCTCCAGTTCTGCCATCCGCCCGTGTTGAGTACCGCTTTCTTTCCACTGACATCCACATTGTCGATCAGAATTCGGTAGTTACCGAAGCCCGGTACCGAGGCCACAGAAGGAATGAAGTCATAGAATCCGTCCGATGGGATCTGGATGGTATACTCGAGCCACTCACCTGCCACCATCCAATAGACATCATATCCGCCGTTGTTGGAGTTCTCGATATCCACTCCTTCTGATGGACGGAAGAGGAGGCCGATGTTTGCAGGCTCATTGTCATGGTATCCCACCCCTTCGCCTCCCTTGTCAAAGTATACGGCAGGAATGGTTCCGGGAACCGGTATCGGAGTTCCGGTGAACGGGGTTCCGTTGCCTGTCGCCGTGATCGTGACACTGTCCCGGGCGGTGAATGCGCGTTGGTTCGTGACCGACAGCACAACCGTGTGGACGCCTGGAGACATGAAGGTGTGAACCGTATCCGCTGTGGTCGCCGTCGCACCATCTCCATAATCCCAGCGAAACGTGAGCGGAGTTCCGGTCCGGTCGAAGCTTCTGCTGCCGACGAAACCGATATTCAGCGGCACCTTTCCCGCCTGTTTGTCTGCCAAGAGAATGACCACGGGGTCATTGAGGTTCTCTGTCGCCGGCCCGGATGAGCGCATGGATCGTGCGGGAACCGTCGTGGAATATCCGTCAGAGAAATGAACGACCGCAGCGGTTGAACCGGCGTTGTACGCAACGTAGGTCCTTTCGCCGGCCCCATTCCTGAACACCGCATATGTCGGCAGATCGGCTGTCACCGAAGCATCCAGATGCCCCAGTTTCTTCAGGTTGCCAAGCCAGTGGAGGGTATGGGCCTTTGACTCTCCTTCTTCGGGCGCATAATCGGACTTGGCATAGAAGGCGGAGAGGGCGGCACGGGGATCGGACAATGCGAGGTACTGCCACAGAATATCATTCCAGGTTGGCGCAGAGCCATTCAACTCGGTCACAGCTTCATCGTAGTTGGCCCGCACGTAGTCCGGATGACGGCCAAGATACAGGGAACCGCCGGTGAAGGGGAGCATATTGATGCCGTGAATGTAATCCGGCTGAGCCCCGAACCAGGTGGAATGGGCTCCTTTGCCCCCCCACACGATACCCACAGCGTTGTGCGCAAACTCCGGGGGAAACACCAATCCGTCCTGATCGAACCAGTACTGCTCGATGGCGCTTCGTTCCGTGACATAGAGGTAGATTCCCAGGTCCCGCACTTGTTTTTGGTGCGTCGCTGCGCCCCACAGAATGACCGCCGTCGCAAAATTCATAGCCTCGGAGCTTGATTCTTCATTGTTGCCGTCCGCAAAGTCCCCGTGGCCCGATTCCCACGAGTGTCCCGCGTAGGGATCAAACGTCCTCAGAAAGGGAAATCGCAGATCGCTGCGGTCGTAGTTGTTGGCGTCTCGGATCAGGAGATCCACCATCCCTCCCCAGTTCTCCGGCCTTGCCCAAGCAGAATCAAATTGAGCGATGATCGCCGCCCCCATGATCGAATAGCCCGCATGAAAGTTATGGTCATTGAGCTGGCTGTCGGCCCCGAACTCCGAAGGATATCCCGTCAGCGTCTTCCACACCGCATTGTAGACGTAGCTTTGCGGACCCCCCGCGGTAAACCATTCCTCCAATCGTTTCTTGATCTCAAAGAGAAAGTATTCGCGCGCCGCTGACGCTCCGAGCTGATGCGCGATGTTCACCAGCTGTGCGAATCGTCCGATCTTCTTGCCGTTCCAGTAGGTTCCTCCGTACACGCCGGTTTCAGGGAGCGTTTCCGCGGTGAGTTCGTTCACAAGGGCAATCAACTCGCCGCGTTGGTAGTCCCCCTGGTCGGGCAATGCGGGCAGCACACCTTCGAAGGTCAGGTTTGTGGTGAACGCATTTCCGGCGAGCACTTTCATTGTGGCGGCAACTGTGGAATACTGATACGCGGTAGGGACCGCAGCGGTGTTCAGCCATTGGTGCCGGTAGAGCGCTGTCAGCGTTTGATTGAGGTTGCCGTTGAGAGATTCCTTCAGTTCCGTCGTGTACGCAAACACGGAGGACAGCTGTGCCGAGGCTTCATCATATGTCCAGGAAACGGTGCTGCCGGTAACGAAGGCATACGCATGCTGACGGAATACCTCAAGGGTGGCGGGCGTGTTGTCAGGCAGGAGCGCCACGGAAAAATAGCTCTTGCCGTTGAGCGAGGAGTGCAGGGTCGTTGAGCCGGTCCAGACGGAACCGTCAGGCGCAAACAGACCGTAATGCCTCCCTGCCACGGTCAAGCCTGCCACCCCCTGCTGGTTGTACCAAATGGTTGGTGACGAGCTGCTGGTAACGTTGGCCGGGCCGCCTGAAATGACGCAGTAGACAAACGGGAGCCCATGGCCCACCGTGGCTCTCATCGTCCTCGTTCCATCATCCCAAAGCACCGTGACGGTCCAATCGCCGTAGTCATCGGCAACAGCTTTGGGAGCGCTGAGACCGGCGACCCCGACCGTCAACTGGGGAGAGAACGGAAACAGATAGTCCTGGTTGCTGAAGACGGCCGTGGCGGTATAGCCCATCTGTAGACCGTTGGTCCTTGCCTTGAGGCTGAGCGGATGGGCATGCAGCACGTTCGAGAACGGGTCCCCGGCAAAGGGATAGATCAGACTGCTCCAGTAGTCGTTCGTTTGGACGGGTTTCGAAAAGGAGGAGGAGACTTTCGGAACTGCATTTGCCCCGCTCACCGTCTGCGGTCCAACCGTGCCTGAAGGAAGTACCGTTCCGTAGCTTCCTTTTCCGACAATGACCTGAGCAGACGACGGATTCAGGAGGATGAAAAGGAGATACAGGCTATGTGCCCAACGCTTCGGTTTCATTGGTTTCCTTTGTAGTACCGTCGAGGATCATTCCCGATATGTCAGTCCGAATCCGTAGGGGAAGAGCGGATCATAGGGTGTATCCCCGATGTTGAGAGGGATCTGCTCCATCGACCGGGGCCACGAATGCGGCAGTTTTCCCACCGGCCTCGCATCCCCGAAGAGGATGTCTGCAACGCCCTGCCCTTCCGTTCCGGGGAGCCAGGCCGCGAGAAACGCGTCACTCGCCTTCAAGGCATCCGTAGCGATCAGGCAGCGGCCGGACAAGAGCACAACGACCACCGGAATACCCGCATTCTTCATTCGCAAAATGAGAGCGAGGTCGGCGGCCGGGAGGGACAAATCCTCCCTGTCACCGCTCCATTCTGCATACGGTTCCTCGCCTATGACGACAATACCGACGTCAGCTCCTTCAGCCCCGGTGCCGTTGGCGGAACAGGTCACATGCGTTCGCGGGGAGACGGCTTGATGAATGGCTTCCAGGATCGTCGTGCCGCCGGCGATGACCTTTCCGCTCCTCCCCTGCCAGTCGATCGTCCATCCCCCGCACTGCATTCCCAGATTGTCCGCTCCGGATCCGGCAACATGGATGCGATGCGCGTGTTTCGAGAGAGGAAGGAGGTTGTTTTTGTTCGAGAGCAGCACGAGCGATTGCCGCACCGCCTCTCGCGCAATCATCCGGTGCCCCTTTGAACCGACCGTGTCTGTGAGTGACGGATCGATGCGTGTATCATCAAAAAGGCCCATCTCCTGCTTTACGGTCAGGATCCGTCGTACGGCATCGTCGATGCGACTGACCGGCACCTTTCCTTCTTGCACCAACTCGATCAGCAGAGTGATGAATTCCCGGTAGTTGTTCTTTTTTGTCGGCTCGAACGGAATCATGATCATGTCGAGCCCTGCGTTGATCGATTGCTCGATACACGACTTGTAGTCGCTCGCCAACTGATCGATGGCGGCCCAGTCGGAGACCAGGAATCCTTCGAAAGCAAGCTCTCCTTTCAGCACCTCCGTCAGCAGATACCGATGGCCGTGGAGTTTGACGCCGTTCCAGCTGTTGTACGAGACCATGATCGAGCGCGCACCATGCTTCAGCGCTTCCCGGTAGCCCGGCATATGGAGGGCACGAAGCGCGGCCTCGTCACATTCATTATTTCCCTGATCCTTCCCTTTCGTCGTCCCCCCGTCCCCCACGAAATGCTTCACGCAGGCGAGGACGGCTGCCTTGTCCGACAGCTGCGTTCCCTGCAGTCCGTTGACATAGGCCGTGCCGAGTTGTGCTGCCAACTCCGGATCCTCACCGAAGCTTTCGTAGGTTCGTCCCCACCGCTCATCACGGGCCACGGCGATGCAGGGGGCAAAATCCCAGGGGATGCCGGTCCCTCGCAGTTCTTCCGCCGTTGCATGCGCGACCTGTTCCACAAGTCCGGGATTCCGCGTCGCCCCCAGGCCGATGTTGTGGGGAAAAATTACCGCACCGTCGACATTGTTGTGACCATGAACAGCGTCGATGCCGAACAGGAGCGGAATGCGGAGCCGCGACGATTGGGCAATGCGTTGGAGTTCTCCGGTCTTCTCCGCCCACCCCTTCGCGGAAATGTCGGAAATTTCGGAGTTCCCCCCCCAGAGGAGCGACCCCAGGGAATACGCCCCGATATCACCCAGATGATCCTTAACCGCAAAGTAGTCGGCTTGCGTCATCTGACCGATCTTCTCAGCCAGCGTCATCTCCGCAAGCAATGATTCACAATACTGTTTCCTCATTCTCCACCATCATTGTTGCATCCGTGTCTTATTCCGGCGAACGATGACGCAGGTCAGGACCCGCATTGTCATGCGAGCGCGATTCGTTCTGCGTAAATGCGCAGCCGTAGACCGTGTCAGGGAGTCAACTTCACGAAAACGTCCAGCCGCGCCACTTCGCCGTTCCTGCGGAAGATTTTCGAACTGATCGTCGCGTCAAGGACTGTGTCACCCTGATCATGCTGCTCCCCGCCCCGCCATGTCACGCGGAGTCCCCGTTCCCGCGACCGATGGTACACCACCGGGACCTGACAAAGCGTGAACGCCAGCATCCCTTTGGTCAAAGTAATGGTCCGTTTGATACGGTCGATATCCACGTAGCGGAAAGATTCGGGCATGGCGAGAAACTCCCGGTTCATCAACGGCCCCGGTTGGAACGCGATCTTCCCCTCGTCCACGATCACTCCCAGGTCGCCGAACCGCGAAATAATATCTTCCTTCACCTGCCCACTCATGCCTGGTTGCTGTACGCCGCCTTCACCCGGCGTGTGCGAATACGGATCCGTTGGAAACGCGCCGTACCGGGAGGGTGATTTGTGGACTCCGACTCCTTCCCGAATGGCGCGATAGTGGACTGTCAGCCTCCGCAGAATGTCTTCTGAGGCGTTGGTTTGCCGCGCGTGGCTGATGGTCTCCTGAACCGCCAGTTGGAGTTTGGAAACCATGTGCCAATAGATACATCCCAACCCCTCGTATTTATAGAAAGTGCCGGAGCGACCCGTGAAAGACTGATGGTTGAACAGGCGTTCGTAGATCTCCATGACCGCGTTCCTGTCCCTCTCCACGAGCGGCCTGAGCGGCGGATCGGCGATGGAGTCGAGCGCCGCCTTCAGCATGTTCTTATTCCGGAACGCGCTGTTGAAATGCGCCTGGCCGAGGACATCGACGGTGACGATCTGGCGGTTCCCCCGTGCCACGAGTTCCCCGAGCAGAAGGATGGATTCGAATGCCGGCCTGGGGATATTGTTCTTGTCTCTGAAGCGGGCCAAGGTCCGGTCTGGATACAGCAGATAGCTCGATTGGTCCTTCCGGTAGAGTCGGCTGCTGCGCAGGGCGTCCAGCAGGTGCGCCGAGGCCTCAGGAGAGAGGAAACCGGAACTCAGTACCGCAACCTGGCCTTCTAGCATCTCATAGAGACGACGGATCGCAATACTTCCGTCCGATTCCACCTTCAGCAGGTTGTAGGCATGGTAGAGGTTGTCCTCCCGACGGTTTGCCTTGATCGCGTGGTCGATATGCCTGAGCGCAAGGTCAAAGAACTCCGATAGTTGCGCCAGCCCGATCCTGCGTTTCCGTTCAGACACGCCATTGGCATATCGTGCATTGCGGAATTCGGTTCCTGCCCGGCCCAGATGATCCATCATGATTCTCCGGTCCTTGTCGGTCATGGAACCTACGAGGGCCTTTTCAAAGGTCCCGAAGATTCCCTGAACTGAGGTCAGGAGTCCAGCAACGTCATCGGAGACCTGGATCCCCTGCTGACCGGATGCCGTAAGAAGGCTGCGGAAAACGTGCAGGTATCGCCGCAGGTAATAAAGCGTCACCATGGAAACACCGTTGCCAACCAGCGCGTTGTTGGCATCGTTCCAGTCAGGCCGCTGGGTGTTCATCCAGATTCCCGCCTCGGGAATGAAACTGGACAACTTGGCGAGGACGGAAACGAGCAGTTTTTCTGTCAGGTTGACATGGACAATCCGGCCTTCAGGATTGGCAACAAGTTTGCCGTCGGTTCCCACCTGTTGCACCCGGCTTCGGATCTCCCGATCGAGTTTCGCATCGAAGTCGATGGTCGCGTGGGGATCCCTGAGCATCGACTCGTAAGAACGAATGCAGTAGGGAACGTTTGCGTACGCGAAGATCTCGCGGGTCAGCAACTCACCGATCCTGCCCGGGTGATACCGGGAGGAAATCTCCAGCAATTTTGCCAGATAGATGACCTGATGGTCACCCCAATAGCCGACGTAGGACCAATCATCATGCGGGTCGATCACTTCCCAATCGAATCCATCACGCGTGACCCGGTACGGATTGTAACCGTCCATGGTGGACGCATTGGCGAATTTGGCGATCATTCCCTCGACGAATTCAGGGTAGCTTAGCGCGAGTGCTTCCCAATTCTGGAAGATATCCCGCCAGTTTCCTTGATAGTTCAGGACCCTGTTGCCGTGCCCGTCTTTGGTTTCGATGGAGAACAGGTTCCACGGCCTGCTCGGATCACCATGTCTTCGGCTGAAGGTCAGAGGCAGGTATTCCAGACCGAGTCGTTCGAGGCTGGCTGATGTTGATCCGGTAAGCGTCGTCCGCAGGTCGGAACAGTCGATCTTTTCCGGAAGGCTGGACAAGACGTTTTCGCAGGTGTCGGCCAGCGTGGGATTCGCTCCCCGGACAAAGGAAAGGAAATCCTGCTTGTCAACCTTGTACCCTTCGTCAAATATTCCGCCGCGCATCACATTGAACAACACGTTCGAAAAGTGGCGGGAGCAGGCCAGAGAATCTGCCGTCCGCTGAAGCCCGTCCGCACTGGCTATCATGCTGACCAGATTGTCTGTACCCCGGGAAACATCCTCCATGAGCCGTTGAGGCAGATCGTCGGTATGTTTCAGGGTTTCCATCAACGCCACGACGGCAGCCGCATCGTAGTTCACATCGGCGGCGATGTACCACGTCCGCGGTTCCCCGTGTCCGATATGTTTCTCCGTGGTGATGAAATAGGCTCCCCGCTCGGCACGGATATCCGTTTCCCGGCGCAGAGTCTTCCCTCTCCTGAATGCGTCGAGTTGGCGGGCCGACAGGAGAATGCCCCTCTTGTCCAGCCCCGCAGACCATACCACCGTTGTCTTCAGCGCTTCGCTCGGCTCTGCCCTGTCAATGGGAACCGAACTCAGGGTGAATAGTGCCAGTCCTGTGGCCGGATCAAGCTCGTTCTTCTTGTAGCCGTCGATCAACGTACTGTATTCCTGCTGAAATCGCCGGTCGATCCCGGAGGGAAGGATGTTCTGTATGCCGTCCACCACCCGGATCCGCCGGGGTGCGATCTTCCCGCTTTCCAGCTGGGATCGGCGGACAAACCCGAACTTGTCACTGTTGAACCAGGTATACCTAAACGTCAGTGCCAGATCCCTGTTGATCTCTTCGAACATGAGTGCATTGCCGTACACATGCTTGTAAAGGTTCCGCTCCACGCGGTAAACGTCGCACCCCGTCCGCGAAAACGGCTCCCACAGGAACTGTTTCCCCCGTTCCACAACCAGCACGATCGTCTTGCTCCCTGTATGGTCGGACGAATCGTGGATCTTATCGTCCGTGTAGTAGGGAAAGAGCGCGTTGTCGGGATTTCTGCGTCCTGCCGTCAACCCGCCGTTGCTCGATATGAACATCCAAAGGTCGGTGTCACTGACCAGACTGATGAAAAACGGCGGCATGCCGTCAACATGCGTGATCTTGTAGTACGATTCTCCCTGCACTGTGACGTAGCCGCCTTGAACGCCACGATGGGCGGCATTAAGCCGGGACTTTCCGAGATACACTTGGTTTGGTTTCATCTTCCGTGTTCCTGCTGGCAACAAGTGTTTTCCGATCGGTATGCGTTCCACGATTGGCCGGTTGTCTTGCGCCGCCAGGATTTCCGTTTCATGTTTGCGCGTTCTTTCGGGCTTCGAGTTCCGTCTCGATAACAATCATGGTGGATTCATCCAGAGCCGTAGAACCACATGGTTGCAGCGGCGAGGATCCCCCCGATCGCGGGGAACACGCTCATCATCATGCGAATACCCTGTTCGGATCCTTGAGACTGGACCACATTTGCCATGAATCCAAAGTAGTCCAAGCGCCAACCTGTGAGGGCACCATCGATCGCCCAGCCGAGTTTCTGGGCGAAGGTCGCGGCGGAGAAGACCAGGCCTGTTGCCCTTCTGCCGTGCTTCCATTCCGAATAGTCGGCAGTATCGGCATACTTGGCCCAAATGAGGGGTGCCGTCGCACCCAGGACTTAGCAAATGATCATGTGAACCCTGAACATCAGGATGGTATTGTCCCTGGGTATGAAGTAGAACAGGGCTGTCAGGATGCTGAGACTTCCCCACAATACCATGTACAGCATCTGCTTTCCGAGCAGTACGTTCAGTCGTTTTGTTGCCGTCATTCCGGCGATGGCCGCCACGGTACCACACACCATGAATGCAGAGGTCAGAAATTCATTCCCCACATAGTACTTGAAATAGAAAATCACCGACCCGGAACGGACAGAGTCATACGAGAGGGCGAAGATGCCGATCAGGAAGAGGTCCTTCCATGGCCGGTCTCGAATCAGATCGCGCATGTCGTTGGTGATGGACGAGTGGTGATCCTTTGGCGGCCGGACCCTTTCCTTCGTACTGAGAAATGTCACCACAAAGAGAATCACCGCAACGACAAAAAAGACGGCCATCGTCCATTGAAAGCCGACTGCCTGGTTTCCCTTTCCGAAGAAGGCAACGAGGGGAAGTGTCGTGCCCTGCACAAGAAAAACGGCGGTAAAGGCGAGCACAAACCGATAGGAGGAAACGCTGGTCCGTTCCAGGGAATTGGAGGTCAGCACTCCCATCAGGGCCGAATACGGCGTGTTAATGGCGATGTACGCTGCCATCATCAGCGTGCTGGAAACGTAGGCGTAGACGAGTTTCCCTCCGGGGGTGAGATCGAGGGTGGTGAATGTCAGAATCCCGATCACGCCAATCGGCACCGCGATCCAGAGAAGATAGGGACGGAATTTCCCCCACCTCGTGTCCGTCCGGTCGGCAATCACGCCCATGACGGGATCGATGGCGGTATCCCACAGTCGCGTCACGAGCAGCATCGTTCCGGCAGCCGCGGCCGGAATGCCGAATACACCGGTGCAGAAGAACAGAATGAAGCTCATGAACATCTGCCAATAGAAATTCGAGGCAGTGTCCCCCAGGCCGTCGCTGATCTTTTTCCGCGCGGAAAGCCGTTGTGACTCATTTGCCATGGTGGTCTCCCAAGCTCCTCTCCCTGCTCATGCCAACTGATGTGCCGCAGGCAAGTTCACCCTGCCGGCCGCACGATCTTCTACGTTGCTCATTGGTACCGCTCGGCTGATGACGACGGAAAGGAACGTAGGGCACACCGGAGTGTGCCCCACGGAGTGCGGATTACTTCATGAGGACCAGTTTCTTAATGGCGGTGAACGAACCCGACTGCAGGCGGTAGAAGTAGATCCCGCTGGCGAGATTCAGGCCTGCCGTATGCAACGTCGCCGTGTAGCTTCCGGCGGCTTGGTAGCCGTTCACCAACGACATCACTTCCCTTCCCATCACATCATGCACATTCAGGGACACCATGCCCGCCTTCGGGATGCTGTAGCTGATCTGCGTGGATGGATTGAACGGGTTTGGATAGTTCTGCCCAAGGACGTACTCCGAAGGTACGTAACCGTTATGCTCGGTGACATCCGTCGCAAGCTTCGAAAAGTAAACGTTGTCCACAAAGACCGTCTTCAGGTCTCCGGAGATGATCAACTGCGCCACGTGCGCCTTGGTGGTCAGGCCCGTGAAGTTTGTGAGCGGGATGTTGAGGTTCAACCACCCGCCGGTAGCCAATGCCGGCGTGGTCGCCGCCGTCAGCGTCAATTCATGCTCCACGTCATCTCCGCCGGCGTACGTGCCGTTGGCTCCAAAATCGACCAGCTTGATCTTGAAGGCCGCCGTTGTCGTCTGATCGGGGGTCCAGATGTTCATATGGAAAAAGCTCATGGATGTCGCGTTGACCGTGGTGGACGTGAATTCAATGCCGGCAAAGGTCAGATTCGTGTATTTTTTGGTGTCGTTGCTGGCAATTTTGACATCCGCCACATCAGCATTGTCCCACGGCGCCGACCAGGTATCCACCGGAACGTTGGTATAGGCATTGCTGAACAAGGAAATGACATCCGAAGCGGCCAGCGTCGGCGTCGGCGCGGCGACCGTAGGATCGGCAGCGGTGCCGGAATTGTAGAAGTAGATGTGATCCAAATACACCGTTCCTCCCAGCGGCACCACGAGCACGGCCTGAGCCAGGTGCGCCTTGTTCCACGAGGCGCCGGACGGTAAAAAGCTTGCGAGCGGAATGTCCAGCGAGACCCAGGTTGATTTCGTTCCAAGAGACGGAACCGAACCCGCCGTGGCGGTGAACAGCGCATCCGTATCGTCCCCGCCGCCAAAGCCCTTGTCGGCACCGAAGTCCACGAGCTTCACCTGGAAGTTCGTCACATCCGGCGTCCAGATATCGACATGAAAGTGGGTCATGCCGGTGGCATCAATCTCATTCGCACCCGCCGTGCCGATGAACTCGATCCCCGCGTAGTTGTCGCTCGGGGAGAACTGATACTTCTTCACGTTGTGAGCGGGCGAGCTTCCGGGAATCGTATACGGATCCGTGAGCACGGCACCGGCCGGAGTCCAGCTGGTGCGCCAGGTATCGATTGTCCTGTTCGTGTAGGCGCTACTGAAGAGGGCAATGACGTTGGCCGCAGGCCGGGTCGGCGCAGTGGCCACGGTTGTAGGACCTACCAGCGGCGCTGTGACGACGACGGTCGTCGTTCCTGCTGCCGAGATAGTTCCGAGTTTCGCCGTGATCAGTGTGGTGCCCGCAGCGACCGTCGTGACCATTCCATGTACATCAATGGTCGCAACGGACGGCAGCGATGAGGTCCAGGTGAAATAGTCACGTGAGGCCGCGATCACCTGGTTGACCGAATTGACGGGGAACACCACCGATGCGCCATTGATACCGAACGCCGGATCACCAACGGCTTTGTTAACCGTTTCCGTTGCAATGGCCGGACTGGCTGCACCGATGACGCCGCCCGTCAGGTTCTCATACTGAATGTCGTCAATCCAGATCGAGTAGGCACCTGCCGCCTCTGCCCCTTCGGCAAAGTGAAAGACACCGGTCTGGGCGGTGAGCATCGAGGCCATAGGAATCGGAACCACATACTTCGTCCACGTGGTGGTCAACGCCACGCCGCCCCATTCGGCGACGTAGGTGACGACACCGGCAGCATTGTTGCCGAACCCAACAACGTCGAGACTATGCGCCACGCTTGCCTTGGCCCAGAACGTAACGGCGTTGTAGGTCGTAAGGTTTTGATTGGTGGCAGCCACCATGGCGCCTCCGGTATATCCGGCTGCCGGCACGGCGATTTTCAAGGACGATGTGCCTGCATGGAACGTGGTTGCGTCCACCGTGAGCGCGTTGGTCGCGCCGCCGAAGTCGGCGAAGCTGACGCCGGAGGCATAGCCGTCCGTGAAGACCGGCAGCGTCTGCCCGAGGGCGACGCCACTCACGGTCATCACGCACAAGCATGCAATGAGAAGAGAGTTTTTCATACGATACCGCTCCTTTTAGTTAGTGATGGTTCTTGATGAAGCCAAAGGCAAGACGCCTGTACAAAAAAAATCTGTGTCGTTCTGCTAATCCCGACCGCTCCCTTTATCCGTTTTCGTTTGAATCCAATGAAGATATTGCACGAACGAAGGCTTAGGGGTCCGGTCGGCATAGAATACCCCCCAGTGCTTTTCTATCTCATTCGGACCCGACTTCTCCCCTCCGCCCTTCCACGGCTCATCAAACGCTTCGAACAGAAATGTCGCGATGTTGTTCGTATGCACCCAGTCATGAAGCGCTACGAGAAATAATTCCTGCCCGCGCTGGCTCACTTCCCCCTTGATCAACGTCCCCTGTTCCCCGGGCCCACGCTTGCTTGCGTCGTATGCCGTTGCCCACCCCGTTTCACCGACAACGATCATCTTGTCCGGATGCACCGTCCTGACCGCTCGATATGTTTCGGTCATCCACGTCATTGCACTGTCAATGGTTTTTCCGTTCCAAAGGGGATACATATGCAGCATGACGAAATCGATTTCTCCCGCTATCTGTTTACTGGCGGGAGTAATCCAATAGTTGTAATCGTCCGCTGCCGTCACCGGCACAACGCTATGCGTTCGGACGGCACGGATGTACCGCACCTGTGCGGCTGGATTCATTCGGTGAAAGGACCAAAACACCTGGACCTCATTGCCGACACTGATCGCCGCGATCTCTCCCGGATAGCGCCTCGCCAGTTGAAGTGCCCGAAGTGTTTGAGAGACGTTGGCCGCTCTCTGCTGCGGCTTTCCCTCTTCATCTTCCAGCCAGACTCCCAGCACGACCCTGAGCGGCAGCGCATGATCATGAATAGTCCGAATGATCCTTTCTGCATCATCGTCGCTGCCGTAAATGCGCAGGAAGCTCCAGTAGCGGACAAGGATATTCAGATCCTCCAGAATCTCTGCTTCGCTGGGTCCAACGACGCCCGGAGCCTGGCCTTTCCGGTAACATCCGTACGATACGGCAACACCCCTCCACCTTTCATTGACAACCGGATTGAATGCGCGCGTTTCCGTCATACCCGCGGATTCGATGAGTTTTCCGGCTTCAAGTGCTTTCCTGAGCGATGCGAACGAGGAATCCTGCGGATCAGGACTGCGCGTCACCGTGTCCTGGGCCCAGGACGAGGCCGTCAGGAGAGCAATGACAAGCAATGATGATGCAGAGGTCTTCATGGATTTACACCGTCCCGTGATTAGGAGGTTTCTCAGTCGATTTCCTGCCGTTCATTGTCAGACCGTGGCCGTACGGAAACAGCGGATGATAGGGATCGTCGCCCCGATTGACATTCTGACTTTCATTCATCGGCCACGAGAACGACAACTTCCCCTGGAAATCGAAATCACCGAACAGAACATCGGAGACCCCCTGTCCTTCGGAGCCCGGCAGCCATGCCGCAACAAAGGCCTTCGACTCGTTCAATTCCTGATTGACGATCAGGGGTCGCCCGGACACAAGAACAGCGACGACGGGAATTCCCTTGGCGGTGATGTTTCGGATGGTCTGCAGATCCTCAGGATGGGAAACGGCCAATTCGAGCGTGGAACCATACGGCGCGAGCATCTGCCCCGGAAGCATGGCACCGGAACCTTTGGCAACCTTGTCGGCCACCCGAACGTCGCCCAAGCCTTCGGCATACGGCCGTTCGCCGATTACGACAATCGCCACATCATGCTTTTCACTGTCGGCTGCCGATCCATCGACGCTGAGCACTGCCCCGGGCGCAACCGCTTGGATGCCCTCCCAGATGGAGGTACCACCAACGACGGCGTGGTTGCCCGATGTTCCCTGCCAGTCGATCGTGAATCCGCCGCATTGATGACCTCGATTGTTGGCGTTCTTGCCTGCCACCAGAATCCGCTCGCTCTTGTTGAGCGGCAGCACGGCACTTTCATTCTTCAGCAGCACCATGGACTTTCGCACCGCTTCGCGCGCGATCTCACGATGCTCTTTCGATCCAAAGCTTGCATGATTGGACCAGTACCGCTCCGCCGGCCGCGGTTTGTCGAAGAGCCCGTAGGCGAACTTCACCGTCAGAATCCTTCGTACCGCGTCGTCGATTCTTTCCATCGGAACAACGCCGTTTTGCACATGCTTCTTCAGAACGACGATGAATTGCTTCCATTTCTCCGGCACCATGAGCATGTCGAGACCCGCATTTACTCCAAGGGCGACGGCCTCCTCAAAGTTCTCCGACAGCTGATCGATACCGTTCCAGTCGGAAACGATGAATCCTCTGAATCCCATTTCATTCTTCAGCCGTTCTGTCAGCAGGTAGCGGTGGCCGTGGCATCTATTCCCGTTCCAGCTGTTGTACGATGCCATGACCGTCAGCACTCCCGCGCTGAGGGCATGGTAGTAGGCCGCGATGTGAATTCTCTCAAGCTCTTCCATCGACACGGTGGTTTCCCCCTGATCAACGCCCTGACCCGTCCCCCCGTCTCCCACCCAGTGCTTTGCGCATGCCACGACACTATCCTGTCCCAGATCTCCCTGAAGACCCTTGACGAATCGTCCTGCGTACAGACAGACGATCTCGGGATCTTCGGAGTAGCTTTCGTAGGTTCGGCCCCAATGATTGTTCCGCGCAACCGCCAGCGTGGGGGCGAAGGTCCATTCCACTCCCGTGGCAAGGATTTCGCGGGAGGTGATGCGGCCGATCCGTTCAAGGAGGTCGGGATCACGGGCGGCGCCGAGTCCGATGTTGTGCGGGAAGACCGTTGCACCCCTGAGATTGTTGTTCCCATGGATCGCATCAACCCCGTAGATGATCGGGATGGGGATGTGCCCATTTCCCTCCTCCATCGAAGCCGCCCAGTAAGCGTCGTTCATCGACACCCAATCGGCCAGCGTGTTGTTGCCGGGACGCGATCCTCCGCCGCTGAGCACAGAACCCAGGTGGTAGGTCTTGACTTCTTCCGGTGTGACCGCCATTCGTTCCGTCTGGGTCATTTGTCCGATCTTGTGGTCGAGATCCATCTTCGAAAGCAATTCTTCCACTTTTTGCTCGATGTTCTTCTGAGCCATAATCGTCCTCAGGAGTTCAGGTTCTTGAATGCTTGCGCGGAGTCGTTCGGCGGGAGCGCCTCGCCTCCGTTCCAGTTCCAGCCGTACTTCGTGTGCGCGTTCCGCCGTGATCGGAAATGCCACAACCGCCCAAATGGCAATGGCCGAGGTAATGATCGGGATCCCCGCGTCGAACAAACGCATAAGAAAGATGGATGAGGGAGCCTGGTTCGCCCCCAGCGCAAGGTCGAAGCCGGTGGCGTTCAGCAGGAATCCTCCGCCTGCCAGCGCCGCTGCCATGCCGAGCTTCACTACCCACCAGAATATCGAACTGAACATGCCTTCACGCCGTTCGCGCGTCGTCAACTCATCCACATCCACCACATCGGCAACCATGGAGGGGATCAGCGTGAACAGCCCCCCCAGGCCAAACGCGATCAGCGGAGCGGGAATAACGACCAGCAGTGGATTGGACGGATTGTAGCAGACCCACTTCAGTCCGTACCCGATCATCGACACAAACGTCGAGACGAAGAACGCTTTTCGTTTACCGATCTTCGTGCCGAGCCATGTGACCAGGGCGATGACGACAAATGTGCCGATAGCTCCGATGGTACCGGCGATGCCCGCATATTCGGCTCCAAGCGTCTGGTCGCCTTTCGCCACATAGTAAATGATGACGTAGAATTGGAACGATGATACGAGAATGAAGCCGTTGAACACGAGAAACGTGGCAAGGCAGAGCTTCAGGAATGGTCCGGACTTGAGGGTAGTGGCGAATCCTTGGAAGAACTCGAGGATCTTCCGAAGAAACGCGCCCCCCCGGGCTTTGTTCGCCGGGTGAGGATGTTCCGACGTTTCGGTTTCGGCAATATCCTTGAACCGTTCTTTCAGGAGCAGGGCCGGCAAAACGCCGAATGCGATCGCCACAACCCCGATGATGATCGCCAGCCCCGCAGCGCCGTCCACCTGATCCTCGAAGAACGCTTTGTGCGTCATGATCCAGAGAAACCAAGGCGAAACGATGTACGCGATCTGTCCCATGAAATTCTGAACACCCATGAGCCGCGTCCGCTCATGATAGTCGGGAGTCAGTTCGTAGCCGAGCGCCACCCAGGGAGCGGCAAACACCGTATAGGCGAAGTAGAACAAGATGGAGCCAATGAGGAAATAGACGAAGTAGAAGGCCTCGGTCTGGCCTTTCGGAAGCTGCCACAGGAGGGCGAAGATGATTCCGGACGCGATAGCACCGACAAAAATGTACGGACGACGTCTTCCCCAGCGCGTTCGTGTGTGATCCGAGATGAATCCCATCACCGGATCGATCAACGCGTCGGACAATCGGGGCAGCGCGCTCAGCATCCCAACCACGGCCGGGTCCATCCCCAGGCCCAGGTTCAGGACGATCATCATGCCGCCGATGGCCGCGGCAAGCAGATTATTGACAAACGCCCCAAGTCCGTAGATGACCTTGTGCCCGAACGAGATCCGATCTTCCGGCGCAGTGACAAAGGTTTGGCTCATGCTTCCTTCCCCCTTCTTATGGCAATCGACCTGCGAGTTTTCCAGCCTGCCCTTTGGGTTGAGCGAGGGCGGAAGGTGTGGTACCCATCGGAATCACGGGGCGGCCCGGTACACCCGCACCCAGTCGACCTGCATCGTTTGCGGGAACGTGGTGGAGGCATTCGGTGCACCGACATAGTCACCGCCGACCGCCAGATTGAGAATGATGTAGAACGGATGATTGAAGACCCAGGAACCCGTCACTGCGGCGGGCGTGATCGTTTGGTACAGCGTATCATCCACGTAGTAGCGCAGGTAATCCGTTCCCCATTCGACCGCAAACGTGTGGAAGCCGTTGTCAAACCGGTCATTGATCAGGGTGTAGGGCTTGGTGATGGCTTTAGAGCCGGAATAGCCGGGACCGTGGATGCTTCCGTTGATCCGGTTCGGCAATTGCCCGCGGAGTTCCATGATGTCGATCTCACCGCATTTGGGCCATGTGACCGAATCTTCGTCGGCCCCGATCATCCAGAATGCCGGCCAAATCCCCTGGCCTGACGGCAATTTGATGCGGGCTTCGATCTTACCGTAGGTACACTCGAACTTCCCCTTGGTCGAGATTCTTCCCGAGGTGTAGCTCTGACCGCGGTAGAACTCCGACCGTGCCGTGATCGCAAGGCATCCGGTGCTGTCAACAGAAACGTTCTGAAGCCGGTCGGTATCGTATTCCAGCTGGTTATTCCCCCAGCCTGTTCCGATGCCGTGGACCCAACGCGTGGAATCAGCTTTGGTGCCGGCTGCTCCGCTGAATTCATCCTGCCACACCAGTTGCCAGGTGGGAACGGCGGGGCCAGTGGTGCTCTCACAACCCGCAACCATCATCCAAAGGACAAGGATGGCGACGGACGCAAGACGTAGGGAAACGAACGTGCGGCGATTCATTGGCTCAATTCCTTTCCATTCAAGGCAGCTCACTCATTTATGGAAGTAGACGTTGTCCACCCACACGGTTTTCACATCGCCGGTGCTGGAAATGACCAGCTGTGCAAGGTGTGCTCTGTTGGTTAACCCGGCGAAATTCGACAACGGAATATCAAAGCTCACCCAACCGCTGGAAACGAGCGGAGGGACCGACGAGGCAGTAAAGGTCAGTTCGTGCGAGGCATCATCACCGCCGCCGTACGAACCGTTTGCTCCGAAATCAACAAGCAGGATCTTGAACGCCGACGGCGCGGTGACGGAATTCGGGGTCCAGATGTCCATATGGAAGTAGGCCATCCCTGAGGCATCGATCATGTTGGCGCCTGTGAACTCAATGCCTGCAAAATTCAGGTTGGTGTAGACCTTGACGTTGTCCGAGCCGATCGTCTTGTTGGTGACGACCGCCGTACTATACTGCCAGCTGGCCGCCCACACATCCCCATTGACGGAACGGTTGGCGTAGGCGTCGCTGAAGAGCGAAATGACGTCACCGGCTGCCCGCGTTGGGGGCGTCGGCGCCGGCGAGGCTGGCGAGACCCTGTAGAAGTAGACATTGTCCACCCACACTGTTTTCAATGCCCCCGATGCCGCAAGGATGAGCTGGGCCAGATGCGCCTTGCTGGTGAGTCCTGTAAAACTCGACATCGGAATATCGAAGCTCACCCACGAACCGGTTCTCAATGGTGTCGGTGAAGACGAGGCGGTGAAGGTCAGACCGAACTGCGTGTCATTGCCGCCGCCGTACACCCCGTCCGCACCGAAATCGACGAGCGTGATGGTGAATCCCGCAGTCGTCGTGACATTCGGCGTCCAGATATCCATATGGAAAAAATCCATAGAGCTGACGTCGAGCATGTTGGACCCGGTGAACTCGATTCCCGCATATTCAAGGTTGGTGTAAAGGAAGACGTCGTTGCCGGCCACGGACCGGTACGTCTGGTCTGCCCGGTCCCACGACGCGGACCAGGTGTTGACGGGGCTGCTGGTATAGCCGTCGCTGAAGAGTGATATCACATTCACATTCGGGATCGATGGCGTGGGCGCTACGACCGAGGGAACAGTTTGTCCCGGCGAGCCGTATCCCTGGTAGAGGTAGATATTATCCACCCACACGGTTTTCAGATCGCCCGAAATGATCAATTGCCCCAAACGGCTCATCGTCGTCAGCGCCGCAAAATCCGTCAGCGGGAGATCGAGACTCACCCAGGCGTCGGTCTTCAGTGGCGCCGGCGTGGAGCCGGCCGTGACAATGACCTCAGACTGCACATCATCGCCTCCGCCGAGGACGCCATTGGCACCGAAGTCCACCAGCTTGATCCTGAACGCCGCCGATGCCGTCGGATACTGCGTCCAGATATCCATGTGAAAATGGGTCATCGCCGACGCGTCGATGGGATTCTTGGCAAAGACGATACCGGCGAAATCGAGCGTTGAATACCGTTTCACGTTGTCGCTGCCAATCATCAGGTCCGCGACCTTCGCCGTGTTGGGCCAATCTGCAGACCAAGTGTCGATCGGTCGATTTGTGTACGCATCACTGAAGAGGGAGATGACCTTGCCGGCCGCGACGGTCGGGGTCGGAGCAGCCGCAGCCGGACCGGCCGCCGCCTTGACGTTATTCAGTGTCACCGTTCCCGTTGCGGCGACGGAGCCCAGACTTGCCGTGATGACAGCGTTCCCCGCGCCGACGACACGCACGATGCCGTCCGTATTCACCGTGGCAACGCTTTCGGCAGAAGAGCGGTATGTCAGGTAGCTGGGGGAAGCATCAACTTTCTGATCGGTGCCGTTGATATTGACGGTCACCGTGATGCTGTTGTTGATAACGAGCGTGTCACCTTCGATGGCATTGTTTAAGGTTGAGCTTGTGATGGAAGTCCGGGGATTGGAGATCGTCTTCAGATGTTCAAATTTGACATCGTCGATCCAGATATTGTAACCGAACCCGTTTTTGTTGGCGGCGGCAAAAAAGAACTGCCCTTTTTCCCTCACAAGCTTGGCCGAAGCCGGAATGGGAATCACGTAGTACGTCCAGATCGTATGCAATGGGACGTTCGACTGCTGGACGGTATATTTCGACGTTCCGGTATTGTCGTTTCCATACCCAATCGAGCCAAACGAGGCTTCAACGCTTGCCCGTGCCCAGAACGTGAGGGCGTTGTAGGCAGTCAGGTTCCGGCCGGCGCTTGTAACGAGAACACCTCCAGCATACGCATACGTGCTGTAGGCATACCCTTCGTTGGGCACCGTGATCTTCATAGAACGCGTGCCGCTGTGCTTTTCCGAAGCGTCGATTTCCAAAGCATCGAGCTTGGCGTCACCGAATGCCTGGAATTGCACGCCGGCACCAAATCCGTCGGTGAACACGTCGCCGTCGGTGGCATACGCCGCCGGCTCGAGGACGTTGATATCCCGTTGGCAGCCAGAGACCCCAACTAACGCAAGGGCGACAGCCAAGAAGCCAAAGCTAACTGCTCTTCTCGAAGTCATTGTTTTCTCCAATGTTCTACAGTTGTGCTGCTGAGCGATTTCCCTGCAACAGGATTTGGTAGCGCGAACGATCATGGCACCGAACTCACATGCCTATGTTGACCTGCAGATACGTCCGAATCTCCCACTCACTGCCGGTCGGCTGCCCCGGTGCGTTGAGCACAGGCACCAGCGTTCCCGTCGCGTCGAGAATTTGGATTGGCGCAAACCGCGGTGAATACATGTCGAGCTTACGCCATGTGCCTCGAATGCCGAACCGTGATTGCGGCACATTGAACCATTCCGGCGTTCCAACCGAGGTCGAGAGATCAGCCATCAATTGAAGCGGATAGGTGAGATTGAAATCGCGATGATAGTCGTAGGGACCCCAGTCATTAACCTTGACAGCTGCGATGAGTTTGAGGGAATTCAGAATGCCGCGTAGATCCACTCCGTACCGATGAATCAGTCGGCCGTCGCTTCCGTTCGGCTCTGCCGTGCCGGCATAGAGATTGGCGATGACGCCAAATCCGGGCCGCAGTTTGGAAACGATGCGTGAGTGGATTTCCCACATGTCACGCGCAGGCGTCGCTCCGGGAAACGCAAAGAGCGTCCGGCCGTCCTTCAAAATACCAATGGCCGCATCCTGGGTGGTCGGTTGATGACGGAGAACCACGCCGACGTTGAATGCGAGCGTTGCATCCTCTCGCATATCACTGTCCCACGCATACATCCAGGTTGCCGGCGTGGGATCGTAGCTGATCAACAGCTCTCCTGCCGTCGTTTCACGGTTTCCTCTGACGGCAAAGGGATCGCTTAGGATATTTCGCGGCCGTCCCGGCGCCGGCACATCCGCCGGCATCGGACCCTCAATCGGCTTCTGCCAGAGGAAGTTGGGGCTTAGTTGCCAGTTGCCGATCGTTACGGCCAGGCCGGTCAGCACGTTATACTGGTTACCCATACCGCAGTCTTTCAGCCTCCAGCCGGTGAAGGTAAGTGCGGAGGTCGGACCGCCGTCCGCAACCAACCCCATGACGGCACCCTGTGCATACCAGTTCCAACGGCCGCTGGAGAAGGTGACCTTGACCTTTCCCCCCATCGCATCGGATTGTTTGATCTGATCCTGACGGACGTCGTAAGCGCCCGTACTTCCGGAGACAAGCTGAAACACCTGGCCCACTTTCGTGTTTCCCGACCAGATCCCCCCTACCTCCACGCCGATGCTTCCTTCTTTGTAGGCGAGGTGCAGCGTGGCTTTTCTGGTCGGCGGCAGCGGAACGGCAAATGAACTCACAGCCGCCCCCTGCTTATCCAGGTCTTCCTGATAGATGCCAGTTGCCTGAAACGGACCAAACGCGCGCTGGTACTTGACGAGGATCGCGGGGTTGGCGCCCCACCAAAGCTCCGGTCCGAACGCCACCTTCAGGCCGTCCAGGAGCTGCTTGCCGGTCACTTCCATTCCCAGAGGCGCGCTACCGTTATAGATGTTGATGTTGTCGCCGTAATTCGCTTCAGGGTACAGGCCGAAGAAATCCCCCTCATACCCCCAGTGATAATGTCCGGTGCGATAGAACCCGTTGAGCGTGAACCATTTGCTGTCCCAGGAAATGCTCCCCCGGTAGATCTTCACCCTCTCGATGTCGGTTTGCTGGACCATCCCTGCATCGGTGATGACGGTTTTCGGGAGGCCGCGGTTTTCGTAGAATATTTCGTCGATGGGGGTTTCGGGAACGTGGCCAAGCACGTTCACGGAGAATTTTCCTGTGATGTTTTCGGAGGGACGCGCTTCAAAATCGGCATAGAACGATTCGAGATGATCAAAGCCGAGGAATGCGGGTTGTGCCGTACTTCCGATGACACGGTCGTCCGGCGTCGTGATGTGGGTGCCGCCGGTGCTGAAAGTCTGGAAATCGGCCCGCAAGCCGCTCACTCGCACCTTCTGGATTTCTTCCACCTGGTGCGCCGCACGATCCCCCCGCGCCGTGAGGAGAGCGCCCATCGGTTCAATGGCCGCGAAGTGCCGCCGGATCGACGTAAGGTCGACTCCCGCGGCGTACGGGTCCAGCATATTCACCTTCTGGAGCGCGTAGTATGCCGCCCTCGGATACAGATGATATAATCCCTGCTGGTCGGTGGGTCCTTTGGCGCAGATGCCGAACCATTCTTCATTCATGTTATTGTCACCTTCGACGTAGTCTTCTTTGTAGCCGCCGTTGGCCCATGAGGCGTTGATGTCATGAATGTCGAGGTCGATCTCCTGCTTGAATTTCCACCATCCGTCGCTGAACTGGAATGTGAATCCTCCTATGGCATTTCCCACCTTCCCCTTGCCGCTCGTTTGCTCGAAGATCTCCTGCCAGTTTCCCAGGAGATAGCGCGCCTGGGTCAGTTGATCCTCCTGCATTTCGCGCGCATTGAAGGCATCACAGCCGAACTCGGTGAACATGATAGGGATGCCGAGTTTTTCTTTGACCTTCTGGAAAGCATCGCCGAAGGAAATACCCCGGTACATATTCGTCCCGAAGACATCAAGACCCTTAACCTCCTGCGCAATAAGGTCGATGAACTGAAGGTCCCCGTTGGCAATCGCCACCGGATGATTGCTGTCGAGCGACTTGATCGATTTCACCGCATCGTTGAAGGCCGCATACATATGTTTTGCCCGGACCGATTCCAGGGTTTCGCCGACGGGTATGTCCTCCGTTGCCGATCCACCCCAGAACAATCCGTAGTTGTTCTCATTGCCGAGCAGCCACATCAACAGCCCGGGCACATTCCGGAATTCTTCCACCATACGCCTGACTTCCGCCTGAAGGACTTCCTGGGCTTTCGGGTCCGCGTAGTCGGTGTTCGGAACATACGCGCCTTCGATGGTCAGCCCGTATCGGCCGAACGAATGGTTGAGAACGGTATAGATGCCGTACCGTTCGTAGATGTACTGAATCCAGCGGGGAGGGATTCCTACATACTGACGAATGGCATTCACCCCCATGCCCTTCAGCAACGCCATTTCGCGGTCGAGCGCCCCCTGAATCACATCGTCGGTCTGGGTCCAGAGGCTGTAGGTGTAGTTCCTTCCGATCGGAAAGTAATCCCAGTTCATCCCGACAATCATGAAATCCTTGCCGTTGACCTGCAACCGGGATCCTGAAGCATCGGAAACGACGCGAACCGGCGCGGCTTGACCGAAGGAACGAACAGAGACGGCAAGAAGCAGCATGGCTGCCATCAGGAAAAAACTTTGGAAATTTCTGAACCGATTAGATGTCGTTCGAGCCGAAGCCATGAACGCCTCCTCAAGAATACAATGGCTGAATCTTCGACAACGGTGATGGGAGTACCCGCGACCAGACTCGTTACCGCAATCCCGTTCACAAGGTTGGCGTGACGCACGGGATTCTATTGCGGAAAACAAGGAAAAGTTACGAGGGGATATTCAATGCCCGTGCCACGGGAACATGCTGGTTTTTCCATGAAAACAGCTTGCCCGCCAGCGGGGGTTATTATTTCAATAATTTGAGTTATTAGAATAATAATGAAGGAACAACAGGAAACGTCGCGGGGAAGCCACGGAGCATTCCGGGGAGGATAGCTATTCCTTGAGCCCAAGTTCCTTGCACATGCGATGGAAATTCGGAGGGGCAAGCCCCAGTTTTCGGGCCGCCTCCGCATCGGACGCCGAGTGCGTGCGAACGAATTCAAAATACTTGCGGCGGAAATGGGTTTCCATTTCTTTCAGCGATTGATCGCTGTCGTTCGGGAAGATGATGATGGTTTCGGATTGCGGCATGGTGAAGGAGGGATTCAACGGAATGGCCTCCCTCACAATCCCCGGAGTAATCGCACTCTCTTCCCGTAGCAGCAGGCGTTGAACCACATTCTTCAACTCCCGGACGTTCCCCGGCCACTCGTAGTTCCGGATCAGCTCTGTCGCCTGGTGATCGGTCACGGGAACCGGTCTTCCCATCTCGATGCTCATCTCCTGCATGAAGTGGTCCCAGAGTACCAGAATATCCTCGGGCCTGTCTTTGATAGGGGGAATGAACAGCGGCACGACATTCAGCCGATAGTAGAGGTCTTCGCGAAAACGTCCCGACTTCACTTCGTGCTGGAGCACTTTGTTCGTTGCAGCGATGATCCGGACATCCACCTTCAGTCGTTCGGTTCTTCCGATCTTCTCGATCTCCCCTTCCTGAAGCACGCGCAGGATCTTTACCTGAGCCGATTGCGGAAGTTCCGATATCTCGTCCAGAAACAGCGTCCCATGATCGGCAAGCTCAAACAAGCCGGGCTTGGGCGTCGAGGCGCCGGTGAAGGCCCCTTTCTCGTACCCGAACAATTCACTCTCGACAAGGTCGGCGGGAATGCTCCCGCAATTTACGGTAACGAGATTCTCCAGCTTTCGCTTGCTGGTATAGTGAATATTGTTCGCGACCAGTTCTTTCCCCGTGCCAGAGGCACCGGTGATCAGCACGGTGGCATCCGTGGCAAACAGTTGACCGATTTGTGCGCGCAGTTTCTGGATGGGCTGTGAAACGCCCAGGATTTTCACTCTCGCCAGTTGTGCTGCCACATTCTGGACGAGTTTCCGTTCCGTTTTCGATTTGGCGCGCTCCAGCGTCCTGCGCTGGTAAGCATTCACGATACTGATGATAAAATCGGTGGGCTGATAGATATACTCCTCGATATCCGTCGGATACTTCGTGCAATACCAGAACGCACCCGCCTGGAGCAATTTGTTCGCGAATTCATAATCCGTCACATTGACGGTCTTCTTGGTAATGACGATAATCTGCAGGGAGGACGATATGCGTCTGATTTCCCGGATCAGGGATTCACCCATGACTCCGCCGGCAATCTGCAAATCCATGACCACGACATCGTACTGATCTTTGCGTCCACGGAGCAATTCAAGCGCCGTATCGCCGTTGGCGACCACATCGCGGATTTGAATCTGCTGTTCGAACGGACGAAGCGTGCTTCGCACGCGCCGGACGTCGAATTCTTCGTCTTCGATGAGAAGGATTCGGATAATACCGTCGAGAAGCTTTGTCGCCTCACGCATTAGGTGTTCCCTCATGGCGCATGGTGATCGTGAATTGACTTCCCCCCTCGGGCGTATTCTCGGCATCCATCTCCCAGCCGAACCGCTGGGTCGCTATTTCGTACGCAATGCAACACCCATAGCCGGAATGCCCGCGTTCCCATCCGGTACCGGAGGCCACGTGTTCGAGAAAGATCTTCCGGATCCCCTTGTCATTCCGTTCAAGAAGGTCCGGCCGGATCCCCTTGCCATTGTCGGCTATCCGGACGATCGACCGATGATGACCCGCGTCGAAGCGAGTGCCGATCGTCACGGTTGTCATCCCCTTGCCGCCATGATCCAGACTGTTCTGAATGAGCGGCTCCAGCACCTCCCAGATGACGAACTCATTCAGGTCCACCTCCGGAATTGCTGGATCCAGCTCGAGCACGTAATCGACGGAACTGCGCTGGTCCGCAACGCGCTGAAAGATGTTCTCCACGATAAATCGAATGACGTCATTCACGTTCGTTCGGAACATCGGGCCGCGGATCGAGTGAAGGGGCGGATCGTACCACTTCATGTCATAGATGACGCGGGCGATGAAACTCGAATACTTCCCGATCCGATGTTTGACGGGACCAATATTCTCCGGGGTCAGCACGCGAAGATCTTCCTTGATGAATCCCCCGATCTTCTCGGCCTTGTGATGAGTGTGATAGATCCTCTTGGTGAACAACATTTCTTTTTGATAGTTGATTTGTTTCGCAAGATGCTCCTTTTGCTCCTGGAACAAGAGCGTTTGTGCCTTATCCCGTTCACGCAAGGTGTACGAAGATATAAAGAACATAGCCAGGAGACCTATGAGTATCAGTGCGGAATACGCGAATGTCGTTTCATCAAAATTCGAGATCATTCCCTGCGTAAACATGGAGAAATCAGGCGTGTTCCTCATGTACATAGAGCCGACGTATTCGCCACGCGGAGCGAAGGGAACAAACACATGAAATGTTTGCCTTCCTTCGACAACCGTTTGAATCTGCTCACCTGTCTTCAATTCCGTTTCGAGAGTTTTGTACAGCTTTATTGCGCTTTCGTGAGTTTGTTGGGACGGGAACGGCTCGTGGTTGGGTTCGAACGCAAAAGAGTAGAGAACTCGTCCATCGTCAATCGCGATAATGGACGAATCATGACGCACGATCAGGCAAATGTCCTGGACATTCTGATGAAGAAGCTGTTGGCTGAAAATGATGTTGAAGTCCTGGACAATTTTGCGAACATCGTTTTCATCCAGTTTCTGCCTGCGACTGTTGGATTCCAGGAGTAATTCAAGTGAGGTGGTGGTTAGATTGGCAAGACGTTCCGCCGACTCCTGCTGATACCATTCCTGCGTCTTCACAAGAAACTTCTGAATCGAATTCTTATGAACAAACGAGATGACAAGCTGGAACAGAATGAGGACAATGAACAGCACCAGGAGATGTCTGATCTCAAACCGGTATTTTTCGAAACGTTGACGTATGTTTGGCTTCTGGTATACCATCTCTTCCTATTTTATGAGAACTTTGCCCGACCGTATCATCTCTGTTGCTCGCCTCAGGGCGTCATCTGCCGTGATTGTGCGCTTGATTGCAGCCTGCACAAAGAAAGAAATGATATCGGAGATGCGCGTATATTCCACATGAAACGGGCGGTGAAACCCGTTGGTGAGGAGCTGTCGGTAGTAGGCAAGATCGCTATGACGCGCGAGATAGACACTATCGTCATAGACCAAACTGTTGGTGGGGATAAAACCACCAGCTTCAAAGAGCATTTGCTGGGTTTCTTTCTTTTGCAGAAAGCGCACAAATTCGAGAGCCTCAGACTTCTTGTTCGAGTATCGCGATATCATGATATTCCAGCCGCCGAATACCGATGCGGGGGGATGACCGACAAAGTGCGGCAATGCACCGCGCCCAATTTTCTCAAGTTTGGAAGTATCATGATATGTCTTTCTGAAATTCTCGATGAAATTTGGCCAGCCGCGGACAAACATGGCATCGTTGTCGAGCATGTATTGGTAACTTGTGTTTTCATCGAATTCCGTCACGTCGATGGGACTAAGACGATCTTTGTGAACTAAGTCAACAAGCCGCTGTAGAGCGATCCGGGCAGCGGGCCTATCCAGGTTGAATGTTGTTGAACTGATTGCGCTTCGATCGAGTTGTGCTATCAGTTCCAAATAGTTGCAAACGAGGCCTTCGTAGTCTTTTGCCTGGAAGACATAGAACGGTTTGCCAACCCTACCCAACCGCGCACGAAGTTGAAAGAGTTCATCCCAACTGATCGACTGCTTCAACCGAGCTTCGATTTGTTTTGCGTCGGGGAGTGTTTGCAGAAGATCCCGTCTATAGTAAAGCATCCCCACGTCTATGTACAGCGGAAGGGCTACCAGGTTGTTCTCGTACAGGCATGATTCAAGAGCCACGTGCAGTATGGACTCTTGGCGTTCTCTTGGAACGTATTGATCGAGTGGCTCACTCCATTTTGCAAACCGTGGGACCCAAATCTGGTCTACCGCAAAAACGTCGAGACGATCGCTCTTGCTTCGCAATGACCTCGCCAGGAGTTCCTTCCTTTCATTTGTGCTAAACTTGTCAAACGGGAGGTCAACAGGAACCACTTCGATTCTTCCTTCGTACAACTTATTGAAGGTGGTAATGACGAGCCGATGGGCGGGCGAAATGTGGTCGGCAAAATAGACTTTCGATATTTGTTTCTCGGCCGCTCCTGGAGCAGAACTCGGGATCGCGACATACAGCAACAGCGCGACGACTGCAATGAGCAGCGATCCGGCCACAAATACGGTCTGAGAATGAGGTTTGATTGTAAGGCCTTTTGTGTTGCGTAACAGGTGGAGTCGATTTGGTCGTTCGTCGATGACAGCCAATTCTACGAAGATTATGCGCCAACATCAATCAATCTGACACCAGGGCATTGCTGACGATCGTGTGCGGAACTGCCTGGGAGGTGCCGAGAATCATCGCACCTGGCTTTCCATGTCTGAGCATCTCGTTTCAAGCGTGGTTTCCGGGCCTCGAACACAAAACAGCTCAGCACATGCGGTGAGTGTGTTGTCAACGAACATACTTTATCAGACTCGGAATGCGCATTGATACCTTCCATCCTCGGGTTTCTGGCTATGAGCGGGGCCAGAATCCTTGTCCGCCGTCTCTTCTATGGCGGAGAACTCGTCCGCCAAGGGCGGACAGACATCACACGGCTCACGCAACCGTTTGCCGGTGCCCAGGGAGGCCTTGCGTATTGCATCCCGAGATTATGAAGGCGGGTTTGCAGAGGTCTTCGCTACTCTGTACAAACGAAAAGGACCTCCCACTCATCGTGCAGGAGGTCCTCTCAGTCATGTAGTGCAGCGCTACTTTGTGAGAATGAGTTTCTTGGTGTCCGTCGCCAAGATATTTGACCCGGCAATGACTTTCAGTCGAGCGAAATAGACACCGCTTGGTTGTTGTGAAGCATTCCATACAACGACAAACGTTTCGGCCTGTTTCTGACCTTCGACCAGCGTTGTAACTTCGACTCCAAGAATATTGTACACCTTCAGGTTTGCGAAACCCGGCGAGGTCAATTCGCACCTGAGTGTGGTAGCAGGATTGAAGGGATTGGGAAAGTTCTGATGAAGGGCAAACCCGTTCTCGGCCAACGATGCCTCTCGGACAGCGGTTCCGGTTCCGTTCGTCGTACCGCGTGAAATCGTGTTCAGCACTTGCCAGGCACCGCCATTCGGTACACGCCGCGTGTTTGCGTTGCATTTGCTGTCGCTCCAATCCCGTCAATCGCAGATGATCGAGAGCGAGTTTTTCCTTACTGAGCTGTCCGTCGAATATCCCTTTGGTGTGGACCGGCCACGAGACACTCAAGCCGCCGCAGATTGATGGTGTTTTGATGAAACTCCTCCAACCACCGGGAACATCGATTGGCATCGAGCGGTAAACCCACGACTGGCACACCCGCTCTTGCACACAAACGCATTCCGGCAGCCAGTTCCGGAATACAGGCGATCCCCAGGACACCAATTGCATCCGAACCCGTCGCTTTCGTCCGCAACAAGTGGGGTAGGTTGGTATTCATCCAGATGTACGGACGAACATGATTCTCTGTACGGAAGCTCTGTCCGTCCAGCTATACAGATGCCACCAAAACATAACAGATCCTATCCGCCCAAAACAAAATCCCCTTCGTTAGAGGGGGATTCTTTGAGTACACGTTTGAAGATCTTACCACAGTTCCATATTACGCGACTATTTTCAGGTCGGCCATCGACAGTCCCTAAGTCGCCCCCGGAGGATCGACCTGGGATTCCAGTACTCTGACACTCAGATCTGCATAATTAGGCCGCAGGTCACTTTTGCAGACAGTCTCGGACGATTCAGATAACAGATTGAACGACAAAATGAGCTTGCGGAATTACGATATTAGGGCTAAGTTTGTGGAGGCTGCAACGTCTTTTTCTGGTCGACACTACCCCCAAAACAAATCGGAACAAATCGCCATGAATACGTTTCAAGCTCTGAGCATAAGCGCATTGGCCTTTTCGATTCCCGCAGTCGGTGCGATGGAAGAGCGCCAACCAACACGGTATGAGAGAATCTATGATGAATTCATCAACATAAAGGCGGATCAGGCTCGAATCGCGCATGTTTCCAACCTTTCAATCATTCGCGATGCCGGCAATTTCTTCTTCCAAGATGGGACCTTTTATCTCTGCACACCAATCGATCGAAAGGACCGAGTTTGCGTGTTCCTTGGAAAAGGTTCTTTTCTGTTTACTCCACCGAACGAGATAGAGAGAGCCCAGACACAACGGACGTTAGAAAAGGACAGCCTTGGACAAGAATTTCACTCTCTACTTCTCGTCGTTGGCGATTCAACGATTGAAGAATTGAAAACCAAACTGCAATTCAACCCCGGCGCAATCCCGCCCGAAGTATCCTCGTATCTCAAGTCGTCATTGAAGTATCAGGGGGAGAAAGACGGAAAGAATGCCGACTTCTTCATCATGAAGACGTTTCTGGAAGATAATCGAAACGAATTATTCTACACGCAGTTCAACAGCAAGGGCGAGACGCCGCTGATGTTCCTCATTGACCCATACGATGAAGAGCAAGTGTGCCTCCTGCGAAGGGCCAAGAGTGCTCACTATCAAGACAGGCGGGATGTGATTTCACAATTCCAGGCCGGGAACCGGGCTCCGAACCAAGATTTGATGACAAACTGGTTTCGGTGCAATAAGTACACACTGGAGATCCACATTGCAGACAATTTGGATTTCTCTGCATCTGCTGAGATCGCCATTGATCGAGCGCAAAGGGACGACAAGTGGTTGAGCTTTCTGTTGATCGACGAACTAGTCGTAGATTCCGTACTGTCAGCCAAGAACATGCATCTTTCGTTCTTCAAGGGAGAACTCAACCCACTTCTGTGGATTGAGTACCCTCTCTTGCCCGATCACAGCTTGCAGGATACTGTTCGCATCTTCTATCATGGTGACGCCATCAAGAAGGACGACGGATCAATTTATCTCAGGTCATCCCTCGCTTGGTGCCCCCTTCCGTATACCGGCAAATCTGCATATCAAAAGAAACGATCGATGGACGTCACTTACAGGATCCCGTCGACGTACACGATTGTCAGTGTCGGCAAGTGCGTTTCCAGATCGACGACTGAGGAGCAGTCAATCACCCGCTGGATTACGGAAAAGCCTGTGCGCCATTTTTCGTTTAACATAGGCAAATTCAAGGAGCATCATGTAACACAAGATAGTCTTCCTCCTGTTACAGTTCTCATGACTCCTTCGGGAGACAGCGACGTGCAAGAGGATGTGGCTTCCGACATTCAAAGCAGCGTTGATTTCTATCAATTCGTCTACGGCCCCTGTCCTTTTAGTTCACTTTATGCATGCGATATCCCCTCATGGAGCGGAGAGGCCTATCCCGGCATGATTAATCTATCGAACTCGACGTTTCAGAGTAGTGATGAGATTTCCTATGACGTAGCTTTTCGCGCACATGAAGTTGCCCACCAATGGTGGGGAATCAGCGTCGGATTCCATTCGTACCATGATCAATGGTTGAGTGAAGGTTTTGCCGAGTATTCCAGCTATTGGTTCACTCAACTTCGTCTCAAGAACAACAAGAAATTCTTCGACCTTCTGACAGGAGCAAGGAAGAGGATTTTCCAGGCTCGCAAATACTTGCTTTCAAGTGGACAGAAGACCGGCCCAATTTCATTGGGTTATCGGAATGAGACTTCGGCAACGAAAGGAGATTACTTCCGCATCGTCTACGGTAAAGGCGCCTGGGTGCTCCATATGATACGCAATATGATGCTGGACTCGAAGACGATGGATGAAAAACCATTCATGCGGATGATGAAAGAGTTCTATTCTGAATTCCGCGATTCGGCTGCAACGACAAATGATTTCAAGAAGATTGTGGAGAAATATCTGAATCAAGATATGACTTGGTTCTTCGACCAGTGGGTCTACGGAATCGAATTGCCTACTTACTCTTTCGACTATTCGAAGCGAAGGTTGCCCGATGGCAAATATGCCGTTCACTGTACCGTTGTAACAGAGGACGTGTCTGAACGATTCAAGATGCCTGTCTTGCTGTACTTGGACTTTGGAGACCGACGGTATTATCGCCTCCGTGTCTGGGTTCAAGGAAGGAAGTGTGAATTTGATTTGCCCATTCTACCACTCGAGCCAAAGGACATTCTCTTCAACGACCTGTCTTCGGTTCTGTGTGAGGTGGACTAATTTTCCAACGCGCACCGTCGGCCACGATGACGCCATGGGAGAGCCTGGATAAGCTTGATTCTGTCAGGACTCGTCGGATTACGCATGGACGGAAGGCTCTATCGATTCGCCACATACACTGGCGCCAAGATCAAGCTGCTCGACGTTACGGATACCGAAATTCATTGGACGATGGCGGACAAGAAACATGAATTAGAGATTCATGCCACACGGTCGAAGGGAGGTCTTCTTCACGCTCCGACGACGACAGAAATGACCAACCGGCTCCTCGAATCCCTGACATCGACAGTCAACGTGTGCTTGACGGAAAATACCGGACGGATCATTTTTTCCGGCACCGGGAAACATGCCGGACTCGAACTTGGGGGTGATGTGCCAAAGCTACTCCAATTATGGCGCTCTCGCATGCGATAGTGTAGAGATTTCCTATTCAGACCCAACATAGTAACGACGAGATGAAACGATCTTACAAAAAAAACCCGGAGGCAATTCCGGGTTGTTATGTGATTCGACGCAGGAAGAGTCGAGTTCGAGATACGAGTGACTATTTTGTCACAATCATCTGACGGGCGGCTGTAAACACACCTGCCTTGAGTTGGTAAATGTACACACCACTGGACATTCCCGTCGCGTCAAAAACCACGGAGTGATTCCCCAGACCCAAATCACGATTGACCAGAAGCCGGACTTCCCTCCCAAGCAGATCATAGACCGCAAGACGAACGATTTGCTGAGTTGCGAGCGAAAAACGAATCGTCGTCGAAGGATTGAAGGGATTGGGGTAGTTCTGTTCAAGCGAAAAACCAGAGGGTACCGCGACTGGCCCATCTTCGACGGCGTGCGTAACTAGGTTGGGACTGCCTGGGCTTGGCGACGCCAGAAAGACGAAGCCTCCCATCCCATCCGGGAAGCGGCCCATGGAAACGTCCGAAGACTGCGGTCCGAAGGTGACCGAGTCGATCACAACGAAGCCCGCTGCCGTGGAATCGAACAGCCCGATCTCTTCACCGGCTTTGTCGAGCTTGAAGGCTGCGTGGAGTTTCCCTTGTGCCGGCGTATCGTCGGCCCACACGAGCAGAAAGGCGCCCGGTGCGAGCGTCGTATCCGGGAATCTCCACTTGTTCGGAGCGGCCAGGTTGTCGGTGAGGAACTTCCCGCGCAGAGCTTCCGCCTTGGTCCCGGCATTCGTGATCTCCAGCCAATCGTCTGCCTTTCCGTCGAGGTCCAGGATCGTCTTGGTGTTCGCCGCCATGAATTCGTTGATGCGAAGCCCATTCCCGGTCGCTATTGAGTCCACATGATGAAGTCGGGTCGGTGCGGTGGCGGGGTCAAAGGAAAAGCTGCCGTCCGCATCCATCACGCCGATCGAATACTGCATCGGGGCTCCGGAGTTCCTGCGCGGAACGGTTCCTGCGACAAGCCCGTCTCCGGCGGCGCCGTCCCCATGCAGGCCATCGTCATACAGGGGAAACTCGTCGACCAGACCGCCGCCGGCCTCGCGATACGCCGTCGCCGCCCATCCCGCCGCATCGTCCTCGATGCGCGCGAAGACGCGGATCGAATCGGTGCCGACGGCGCTGTGCCAGACCGCAAGGATCAGCGGATTGATGTGCGTGTTCTCCAGCTGCACGAGCGACGCCGTTCGGCGCGTGGCGATGTACGGCTTCAGCCCGTACGTCACATGCGCTCCCAGCGGCTGCGTGTAGGAGTTGTGAAACTGCTGGACGCTGAAGCCGTAGTCCTTCGTCCGGAAGGTATCCGCTTCCGCGGCCGGCGTGATCAGCGCATGGATGGCATCGATGCGCGGCCCCATCAGGGTGGGATCAAAGTGTTGTGCAAGGAACTTCCGCACGAAGTACGTGAACCAGTTCCGGTAACGCGGAACTGCCAACAAGCGCGTGACGAGCGGGCGCTGCTCGGAGAGATTTCCCCACGCGTAAATGTTGCGTGTACCCCAATCCACCCCCGACATGATCCCGCTCCACCAGATGCCGAACGTATTGTCGTAGTCGTACGGGATGAACTCGAACCGTCCGGTTGCCGTGTTGTGGTATAAGTAGAAGTTATTCTTGAGGAACCAGTAGTCGTCCCACGAGCCGACGCAGACATCAACGGCGAGGCTGCGGAGAAATCCCGGAACATTGAGCCGGTCCTCGACCTCCGGAGAGAACCCCGATGCGGTAGCGTTCTTTAGGAACGTGATGAATCCCGCCAGGTCGGAGAAGTCGTGGACGCTTTCATTCGTCTGCAGTTCGTACACCGGACGTCCATCGGAGACCATCGCGCGGTAGACATTGGGATCTGTTCCCTGGTATGAGAGGTCGGCAGGATAGAGGCATTTATAGAGATTGCCGTCGTTGTTGCCGAACCGTGACGCAACGAAATCCTCGTCCACGTGCTCCACGCTGATGTAGAGGCCGTAAAACGCGCCGTTGATGAAGACCTTCACGTGATTCGCGCGGGAGGCCTCAACGCCGGCAGCCTGGAACAGGTCCCAGCACAGCTTGGACCGGATGATCGAGGGATCGTTATGCTCGCCGTTCAGGTTCAACTTCTCCACGCCGTGGAATGAGCGTCCTTGTACGAAGGTATTGAAGGAGACCTTGAACGATTTCTTTTTCGAATACCGGGACGTGTTGCCGCGCAGGCGGAAGCCGATATCCGGGATGGAATCATGCACAACGCCGTTGTCGAACGCGAACGCTGCCAAATACTCGTAGTCGCTCTCGAGCGAGTCGGAGCGGTACATCTTCGCAAGGAAGTCCGGATGAAGAGAAATCCGAATCGTTGCGATGGAAGAATCGCTGTAGAGCTCGCTTGCGGGGAGCTGCCGTGTTTGCGAGACGGAGAAGGATGTGACCGCTGCCAGGAGATGGAGAACGAGGAATAGACGCATGATGAAGTCTCAGGGAAAAAGAGTGGCCCGGCTGGCGCAACCGCCGGTGATCAAAGGTTCGGATCGAGCTCCAGAAGCGACGCCGCTCTTCGCAAGCTGCGGCCAAACCAGTCGTCGTCGCGCATTGCCATAATGCCATAGGCATGCGGAAGTCCCGTGCAGCTTGCAGTATCTCCATCTGCCCAGGTGAGATGTTGCCAGCGGGTTTCGCCGAAAGCAATTGCTTTCAGAACAACTGGTGGCACATCAAATTCCATCCCGGCACGTTCAAATTCTGCTTGAACCATGTCTCGATCTTGGGCGCGCAAGGAACAACTGAAGAGGAGAATACAACAACTCAGTTTCAACAGGACTTTTGTGCTTTGCAACATGCATTTGCTCTTTCAGGTGGTTGAATCAACGTTAACACTCAATAGTGGAATGTACCAAAGATTTGTCGGAAGGTGAACAAGAAATATCTTGTTTTGAGAGCCCTCATTGCCGCTGTTGAAGTTGCGCGGATGTCTGTTTACTTTGGTATTATGAAAGCCCTCAGGATGGTTCTCCGACTACTTATGGTTCTCACATGCCTTGCTGCCTTTTCCTCCACAAGCGAATCGGAAGGATGGATCCGTGTTAATCAGCTGGGGTATCTCCCGAATGCTCTAAAGCCGGCCATTCTTCTTGCAAAAGACTCCACTGTAGAACCGGCCATATTTGCGATCCGCGATGCGGAATCGGGAATGATTGTTTTCACCTCAAGCGCAATAATCCGATTTGGATCGTACGGCGCGTTTCGCCAAACATACCGACTCGACTTCTCGCAATTCACCATTCCCGGGCTCTATTCGGTTGAGTGCAGCGGCACAGTGTCTTCGCCATTCCGAATCGGCTCAGATGTGTACGACGGAACCGCGGATGTTCTCTTGAAGTATATGCGACAGCAGCGATGCGGTTATAATCCATTTTTGAAGGATTCTTGCCACACGCGAGACGGTTTTATTATCTACGGCGGTCAAGAGGATTCTTCGTTTATCAACGTGACGGGAGGATGGCATGACGCCGCAGACTATCTTCAATACGTCACGACGTCGGCGACTGCCGTGTTTCAAATGTTGTTTGCATTCGAGATGAATCCGGGCGCATTTCAGGATTCTGTCGACGCCGCCGGACGTGCTGGTCCGAATGGTATTCCGGATGTGCTGGATGAAGCTCGATGGGGACTCGAATGGCTTCTCAAAATGAATCCGCGCCGCGGGATCATGTTCAACCAGATCGCCGACGATCGCGATCATCTCGGATTCAGATTACCGACACAGGATCCCGTAAGTTATGGAAGAGGCAAAGAACGTCCGGTCTATTTTTGTACCGGACTCCCCCAGGGTATACTACAGTACCAGAATCGGACGACGGGCATCGCTTCCACTGCCGGAAAACTCGCGTCAGCTTTTTCTCTTGGAGCGATAGTCCTCAGCAAGATTGATACTGTTCTCTCAGCAAAACTCCGGGCAAGAGCGGTCGATGCCTACGAATTCGGAATGGAGCATCCCGGCGTTTGCCAGACCGCTCCATGTCGCGCCCCATACTACTATGAAGAAGACAACTGGGTGGATGATATGGAACTCGCCGCAACGCAATTGGCCCGCCTCACCAGCAAACCCTCCTACGCCTCGCAGGCACGTTCCTTCGCGGACAGCGAGCCTGTAACCCCATGGATGGGTTCCGACACTGCCCGGCACTATCAATGGTATCCTTTCGTCAACCTCGGTCACTATTTTCTGGCGCACGAGGGACCGGGAAAAAAGGATGTTGTGAGCTACATGCGTCAAGGTTTGCGGAATGTCTCCGAACTCGGAAGAGCAAATCCATTTCTTTTTGGTGTCCCCTTCATCTGGTGTTCGAACAATCTCGTCACTGCACTTCTGACGCAAGCACGATTGTATAGAGAAGTGTCCGGCGATTCTTCCTTTACTCAGATGGAAGCGTCGCTCCGCGATTGGCTCTTCGGCTGCAATCCATGGGGAACCAGTATGGTGGTGGGATTGCCCGGGCACGGGGTCTCTCCACGCGATCCTCACTCCGCGTTCTCGCATCTTCACAACTATTCGGTTACCGGTGGCCTCGTTGACGGTCCTGTCTATGCATCCATCTTCAACAGCCTGAAAGGCGTCACACTCTCAAAAGCAGATGCCTTTGCTGCGTTTCAATCCCATGTCGCCGTCTATCACGACGACTGGGCTGACTATTCCACCAACGAGCCAACGATGGATGGGACGGCAAGTCTGATATTCTACCTCTCCTCAATGGCGTCAGACGGCAAGACATCCGCCGGCCGTCCATCGATCCCTCTGCGCTAGCAGCTGGCAGACTGACCAGAATCGGATTTCCGACAAAGAAAAGCCCGGGAATCTCTTCCCAGGCGATGAGGTGACCATCCCCTTCCTGAGGTTCTGCTGAGTAGAGTATCCACTTTCCGTCGTTGGAAATTGATTCGCCGGCCACTCGTTTCCAGCCATCATACACGTAGTGACTGAGAGGCTTTTTTACCTGGCTTTGTGAAGAGAGTGGCAACGCAACAAGCAGAATGACAAAACAGAGTCGGAATGATCTCATATCAACCTCTGGTCGGTTCATGTTTCATGGAATGTGCCTTTATGGTCCTCAGTATCGGTATGTTTGCCAGCTCCTGCAAAGGAATCCTTGATATGGATTCTTTTTTCGCGTTGCGAGGGAAAACCCTGAAGCAGAAAAGTCTGACGATCACGGTTCAACCGGGAAGCGGAACGTGGGAGGAATCGGAAAGAAGTGTATGTACGCTGATCCTTTTCGTGACCTGGTGAGATCGTGAAGAGACGTTGCTCTCGCTACCGGACTTATTCGTACACAGGGTGTGATCCAAATTTTGAGGCCGCCCACAATGTGAGGATCGCCGTGATACCTGCTATCGCACGCTTCTCATCTTCATTAGGGATAACGAGACCGTAGGTATCTGCCACGAAATGGAGATTCTTAAGGATTTTCATTGCTCCCCGTCTTTCGATCGCGCCGTGCCAATAATCAACTTGCGACAAGATCAAACGCTCGTGGCGACGAAAGAATTCCCCCATGGAGAGCACTCTTATGCTCAATGACGTGCGGGGTCTCGCAATCGTCATCAAGTCGACGAGATAGTGGTCCCAGAATTGACTGAGTACTCTGTTCTCCGGTCGCCGGAGGTATTGAGCCCGCGCGAGAGAGAATCTCGCCTTGGTGTCGATCCTGAACTTCGGGATCACCGGGTGAAGATCGTACATGCTCTCCCAATGACTTCTGTCGTACTTGTCCTGTTCGCTGTGTATCCAGCGCTTTCTCAATACGCTCCATCGCATGATCGTGAGAACGGCTTTTTCCCGACTGTCGAGAAGAATGAACCTGCCATCCTCCGCCTTCACTGCAGTCACCCAGTGATTCCACTCATCAACACACAGTAGCGTGGGTATACCCCGGCGGAGAAAGACCAGGAGTTCTTTCCGGGCCGTTTCAGGGTCGTGTCGTCGAATCATCGGCATACTGCAATCGAAATGGTTTGCAGCCCGCCGAAGTTGTACTTCGTTCGTACCATAGGTGGATCTACTTGCAGCAATCCGGGTAATCGTCCGCTGTTCGGCAAAAATTCCAAGCACAATCAGCGCGTGTTTCAGGGCGAAGGGTCCGCACTGCCAGAGATTCGGTTGAGGTTCAATTCCCATACTTGAGAATAGTCATGAAAGAATGCAGATCAAACTACCGAAACGAAAGGCAAATTGCAATCATCCAATGAATCCTCCCATGGCCTTCGCCAGAAACTGCATTGTTCCTGAAACCTATCACCGATGGACGACTACCCTCTTTGCAAAACGATTCTCATTTTTGAAGAAGGCGCTGCATCTGGACGATTCCTGACTGCCCAGTCAGTGGCATCTCAAGATAAAATTAGCAAGATTTTGGAGGGCACCACATCCCAGAACCTAGAACAAACCGGAAATCCCATGAAAACAAGCGAACTTGACCGTCGGCAATTCTTGCGAGCAACTTTGCTCGGCAGCACAGGCGTGCTCGTCGCGTCCTCATCTCTCCTCGGGGCTGGATGCGCAACGGCGGAGGCCTCGACTGCGCGCAATGGATTTATCAAACGAAAACTCGGCAAGACCGGGATCGAACTTCCCGTCGTAAGCATGGGAGTGATGCGTTCCGATAACCCGGCGGTCGTTCACGCTGCACTGAAGGCCGGAATAGTCTTCTTCGATACCGCTCATGGGTACACGAGAGGAAAGAATGAAGAGATGCTCGGAGACGTTTTCAAGGACTATCCACGCGACTCCTACATCGTTGCGACAAAAGTCAGTCCGGAAGAAACGGACCAGAAGACCGGAATGCTCGGACCCGCCTCGACCAGCAAGGCATTCCTGGATAAACTGGATATCAGTCTTTCGAGGCTGAGACTCGAGTATGTCGACATCCTCTATGTTCACAATATCTCAACACGTGATGCTGCCTTGTTCCCCTCGATGCTCGAAGCCGTGACGCTTGCGAAGAAATCGGGAAAAGTCCGCCACGTTGGTTTGTCGACTCACAAAAACGAGCCCGATGTCATACGCGCTGCCATCGAAAGCGGCATTTATGAAGTCGTCCTGACATCTGTCAACTTCAAGCAGGATCATTACCTGAAAGTCAAGGAAGCCATCGCGGAGGCCGCGAAAGCTGGTGTCGGGATTGTGGCGATGAAAACCATGGCAGGAGGATTCTTCGACAAGGAAAAGAAGAAGCCGGTTAACTGCAAAGCTGCGCTAAAGTTTGTGTTGCAGGATGAAAACGTAACGACGGCAATCCCGGGGATTGTCAACTTCGATCAGCTGGCAATGAACGTGAGCGTCAACGAAGATCTGACGCTGACAGACCAGGAACGTGCCGACGTTACGCTCGGCAAAGCTGAAGGGGGTCTCTATTGCCAGGGATGTGAGCATTGCGTTGCCAGATGTCCGAAAAGTCTTCCGATCCCCGACCTCATGCGGGCTTACATGTATACCTATGGGTACGGCAATCTTGAAATGGCGCACGCACTCCTCAACGATCTTCAACGAGGCTCCAATCCGTGTGGTGATTGTGCGTCTTGCATTGCCACATGCGTCAAAGGTTTCGCCGTTTCGGAGAGAATATCGGATGTCTCGAGACTCATGGATGTCCCGGAAGAATTCATTTCCCGCGCTTGATGCAATAAACGTGCGTGCCTGCTGGATGGCAGTCCTGCTCCTCGTGTTCGTCGCCTCGATGGCACGTGCGCAGGAAAGAGATCCTTACTTCCCAAGGTTCCCCGGGTGGACATTTTCACCCAGTGAAACTGTCTATGTCCCCGATAACCTCTGGGACCTGATTGACGGTGCAGCCGACGTGTACCTGGAATACAACTTCGTGGATCTGCATCTCGGAACCTATGCAAAAGGGGAGAACACAGAAATTCGGGTGGAGATCTATCGGCATGCAACCCCGGCTGATGCCTTTGGCATGTACGCGCAGGAACGAAATCCCAAACACTCTTTCATGAGCATCGGAGTACAGGCCTATCGTGAAGAAGGGATTCTGAATTTCCTCACGGGTACGTATTACGTCAAGATCACAACTGTCCGGCTGATGTCTACCACAAAATTCGTACCGCTTCAGTATTGCTGAGCAAAAATACCAATTTCTTGGGCACAAAGTGTTTTTCCGAATTGAAATCAAAAACACATCATAATCACCATATCGTTCATGTTAGCAATGGTTTACGGTAATCATGATTTCTTTCAACCGGACAGTCATGCGTCAAGATCATGACTCACCAGCGGGGTCAGAACATGCTGGAAGCGATGACGGCTATCGCGAATGGAGTAAACGATCAGCTGAAGCAGGCAAATACATGGCCGGCTGAACTCGCTCTGCTTCCGTCGGATGGTAGACGTCCCAATTCAGAACAGTACATTACGAAGAGCTTCCTCGGGCATTCATTTCTCCACTCAGCGTACGCCGCACAGTATGGCGAAGATGGTCGGACGAAGGTGTTTCTGATCGTGGCCGGTTCGCCTGCGGAGGCAAAGGCAATGTTTGATGACTATCGGAAGGCTGTGCCGGGTGGGATAGTTTACGGAGCCGGGCAAACTCGCTATCGGATTCAAGATCAGTATCTAGGTACAGTCGATCTGTTGCTCACAAAGGAATATCTTGCTGGCGTGACTGGATGCCCCGATCAGACCAGAAGCGAGCAGTATGTGCGAGAAGTAGAAGAACGTATCAGCGAACGCACTCATCGGAGCGCGAAGTGATGCTTTCAGATCTACGATGCATTCGTTTTTCCTTCCTGCGTTGCGAACGATTCTCGTCTACTGCTTGTCCTCGTTGCCCATATACACCAGTTTCACGCCAGCTTGCTGCGCATAGCCCTTGATGCGTTCATCTCTGTAGAATTCTTTGTAGTAGATTGTCCGGATCCCGCAGTTCGCCACCAACTTGAAGCAGGTGAGACACGGGGATGCGGTAACATAGATCTCGGCCTCATCGAGACGCACGCCGTTCTTTGCCGCCTGTGCGACAGCATTGGCCTCGGCATGAACGGTTCGGACGCAGTGACCGTTGTCCATATCGTGGCCCGCGTCGTCGCAGTGCGGTGCTCCCCGCAGACTTCCGTTGTAGCCGCTGGAGAGAATTGTCTTGTCTCTCACAATCACTGCCCCGATATGCTTCCGGTCGCAGGTGCTTCGCGTAGCTACCTGTTCGGCAATGTTCATGAAGTACTCGTTCCAGCTCACTCGTCGTTCGCTCATGGTACCCGTTCCGAAGTTGATTGATGTAATGTCGACAATGCTTTCCCAAGCACTGTCAACTTGTAGTTCCCGCAAATGACTGACGGTTGCAGAACCCTCTTTGCTGCCGCCAATGTCCCTTCCACTCACCTTGGGATGAATCCCCCACGGAGATCGTCTTCCGGATCGATCCAAAATTCATTCCGGCCAGTGATGAACGCCGTCCCTTCTACTTCAGGAATCACGGCGTCGAATCCGCCATAGGAGGTTGTCTCCAGAACTCTTCCCGTAAACCTGCTCCCAACGATGCTCTCGATGACCATGTTCTGACCGACGACAATTTCTTTTCTTGCAAAATGAATCGCCATCCTTCCACTCAATCCAGTTCCCGTCGGTGAACGATCCACTTCTCCATCCGCGAAAATGCAGACATTTCGACTGTCGGCTCCCTTGCCGATTGGGGGAGCAATGAATATCGTGCCGTACAGGAAACTCAGGTCTTTGTCAAACGGATGTGTAACGTCGCGACTCTTCATAACCGCAAGTTTGATCGCCATCCCTTTTTCGATGAGAGGACCCAATTCTTCAGGCGTGCATCGCAAACCGAGCTGGCTTGCCTGCACGTACGCGTAGAACGCTCCGCCGAAGGCAAGATCATACCGAATTGTTCCAAGTCCGGGAACTTCGATCGTATCATCGAGTGCGACCACAAACGAGGGGACATTCTGAAATGCGACCCGTTCGACTCGTCTGTGCCTGATCATTGCGCGCGCGGTAATCAAGCCAGCCGGGCTATCGATTCGAACTTCGGTCACCGGTTCCCTCCTTGCCACCAACCCGGTCTCCACGGCAACCTTGGTCACAGCAATAATGCCGTGTCCGCACATGGTGCTATATCCTTCGTTGTGAAGGAAGAGAACGCCAAAGTCAGCATGTTCCGAGACCGGCGGTGTGATAATACACCCGTACATGTCTGCATGGCCTCGGGGTTCCCACATCAATGCCTTTCGGAGATGATCAAAATGGTCCTTGGCGTATCGGCGACGGTCAAGGATTGTCGAGCCCGGGAGTTCGGGATAGCCGCTCACGACTATTCGAAGAGGCTCTCCTCCTGTATGCGCATCCAACGTGGAGATTTTCTGCCAATCCGGGGGTGGCGTCCAATCTGAAAGTGGCTTCAGGAGATCCTGCTGACTCTTAGGCACGGTTGGAGTTCTCGTTCAGTCGTAACGGTTTGGATTGAGCAATGTTAGATCATGAGATGGCTTCTGCCCGGCGACGAGCTCGGCAACGAGTTTTCCTGTGACAGTTGCAAGTGAGATGCCGAGCATGGCATGACCTGTGGCCGCGATGAGATTCGGATACTGCCGGAACCGTCCCACGTAAGGGAGCCCATCGGGTGTCACTGGCCGCATTCCCCCCCACACTTCACCCGATGACGACGAGGGCCGGTCGATGTTCTTGAAGTAGCTTGGAATGGCGTCCAGAATTGCTTCAACCCGGGGCTGATTGATTTCCGCATTGATGCCTGCGAGTTCCATGGTACCCGCAAACCGCAAGCTGTCGGAAAATGGAGTGACAGCGACACGTCGTTCCGTAAGGATGTACGGACGAGTTGGCTTGACAGGAGGATTGCTGAATGTGATGCTATAGCCCTTCCCCGCTTCAAGGTGCATTGTGAGTCCGAGGGGTCGGACAAGCTTCGGAGACCAGGCACCGCCGGCCAAAACGAATTCATCCGCAGCGAACTTGCCGCGGTTTGTCTCGACACTCACGATCTGTCGGTCGGAGGCATGGATCTTTTTCACCTCACAATCCCGTACCAGAGTGGCGCCGGAATTCTTGAGATAGTCTGCCAGGTCTTTCACCAGCTTCGCGGGGACAAGGTGGGCATCGGCGGGGACATGGAGTCCACCGCGGGCGCGGAATTCAATGGCCGGATCAAGTTCTTGAAGCTGGCGCTGGTCAAGGAGATGTGCCTCGAGTCCGTATTTGGCCGCCAAATCATTTTCATGTTCGCATCCACGCCTGCCTCGCTCCGTTGCGTAGAGCATCACAATCCCTTGCCGGGTAAGGTCAAACTGCATCCCAGCCATTCTGGCCAATTCATCGAAGAGCTTCGAACTATCGAGCAGCAAGTCGAGCAGCAGCGGCATAGCAGGAATCACGACGCGCTCATCACAAGCACGTGCAAATCTCCAGGCCCACGAAAGGAAACTCAAATCCAGTCGTGGTTTGATGTAGAGCGGACTCGTCGGATTAAACATCCATTTGAGTCCCTGACTGAATACTCCGGGCGCGGCAAGCGGAACGAAGTGGCTGGGAGAGACATAACCGGCATTGTGGAGTGAACTGCCATGTCCCATTTCTCCTTTGTCGAGAATTGTGACCGTTGCGCCAAGGCGACTGAGATAGTATCCTGCGCAAAGGCCGATGGCCCCCCCTCCGATCACAACGACATTGCTCTTGGAATCCATCGCAGTGCTTTCTTCGTGTTAGAGAACCTGAAAACCGTGAGCATAGGGATCGCGGTCGTCTATGACGATGGTGTTGAATCCTGTGACGCGGGCCCATCCTTCAATGCTTGGAATAATCGCCTTCTTATCCCCAACCATTGTCTCCTCTTCGACCCGTCCGCGGAACAGGCTGCCGATAATGCTTTCGTGAACAAACTCATCACCCTTTTTGAGTTTTCCTTTCGATGCCCACTGAGCCATGCGAGCGGAGGTACCGGTTCCACACGGAGATCGGTCGATCGCTTTCTCGCCATAGAATACCGCATTCCGTCCGTGCGCCTCGGGATTCTTTGGCCGGCCCGTCCATTGCACATGACTGCAGCCGGTGATGGTGTTGTTCAGCGGATGGACGAATCGATGTGTTTCGTTTACTTGGCGGCGGACCAGAGGGCTGAGTCTCAGAATCTCTGCAGCCGTAAGCTGGTCGAGACTGCCAAAGCCCTGCTGGGGATCGACAATCGCGTAGAAATTACCGCCATAGGCGACGTCGACGTTCAATTCGCCAATACCGGGGCAATCGATCTTCAAACCCGTCGAATCGAGATACGACGCCACATTGCGTATCCGGACAGATTCAACGAAACCGTTCTCAAGACGGTATTCGGCCTCGACAACGCCTGCCGGGACCTCGATTCGGAGTTTTCCCGGAGTCTTCGGTTTGACGAGACCGTGTTCGATGATCACAGTCACTGTGCCGATCGTACCGTGGCCACACATCGGCAGGCATCCACTCGTTTCGATGAAGAGGAAACCGATATCGTTCTCTTCCCGCGAAGGAGGGTACAGAATACTCCCGGACATCATATCGTGTCCGCGAGGCTCAAACATGAGTCCCCTGCGAATCCAGTCGTACTCCGCAAGGAAATGCTGTCGCCGTTCGCTCATGGAATCACCCTGGAGTAATGGGCTCCCGCCCGTCACAACCCGAACCGGATTGCCGCAGGTATGGGCATCAATGCAGGAGAATGTATGTTTTGCCATCGACGACGACTGTCAGTGAGATGAGATTACCCGCGTTATGGAGCCACGTAGCATGTCTTTACTGTTGTGTAGAATTCAACCGCATATTTGCCCTGCTCTCTGCTGCCATGGCTTGACCCTTTTCTGCCTCCGAAGGGGACATGATAATCGACGCCGGCCGTCGGGAGATTCACCATCACCATTCCGGCTTGTGCATGTTCCTTGAAATGGCTTGCATATTTGAGCGACGTCGTGCAGATGCCGCTCGAAAGGCCGAACGGTGTGTCATTTGCCACGGCAAGTGCTTCCTCATAATCGCGCACACGAATGACCGAGGCAACCGGACCAAAGACCTCTTCTTTGTTGATCCGCATGCCGCTTGTTGTATCTGTAATGAGGGCGGGAGACATATAGTAGCCATTCTTCTGGCGATTCAGGCGCCCGCCTCCGTACACCACCTTGCCTCCTTCGGTTTGCGCGATGGAAACATATTCAAGATCCTTGTTCAGCTGGGCTTCGTCCACTACAGGACCCATTTCGGTTCCCTCCGCGAGCGCATCATCCACCCTGAGTGTTTTTAGCCGATCGGCGACCGCTTGAACAAAGCGGTCATGAATTCCCTGAGTCACAACAAATCGGCTTGAGGCAGTGCAACGCTGGCCGGTGGAAAAGTAGGCTCCGTTGACAGCGGCGTTAACGGCGACAGAAAGATCCGCATCATCCAGCACCACGAGAGGATTCTTGCCCCCCATCTCGAGTTGAACTTTCTTCATTCTCTGCGCACATTGAGCGGCAATCTGTCGTCCGACTTCGACCGAGCCGGTGAAACTTATGCCATCAATCGATGAATGATTGACGAGGAGATTGCCAACGACGCTTCCCGAACCCATCACAAGATTGAAGACCCCTTTGGGCAAGCCGGCTCGAGACAGAATCTCAGCAATTGCCCAGGCAGATCCGGGTGCCAGTTCTGCCGGCTTGAAGACCACCGCATTCCCGAACGCCAGCGCGGGGGCGATCTTCCAGGCTGGAATCGCAATGGGGAAGTTCCAGGGAGAAATGAGTCCGACGACTCCGATAGGTTGGCGTATCACATCGATGTCGATTCCGGGTCGAACAGACTTCACATGGTCACCGGAGAATCGGAGCACTTCTCCGGCAAAGAACTTGAAGATATTGCCTGCTCGAACCACCTCCCCCGTCGCTTCCGGCAGAATTTTTCCTTCTTCGCGAGCAAGAAGCCGCCCCAGTTCCTGCCGTCGCGCCAAAATCTCGCTGCCGACAAAATCGAGAGCGTCAAACCTCTGCTGCAGTGTCGCCGCCGCCCAGCCCGGCTGAGCCAGCGAAGCCGCTTCGACGGCTGTCGTAGCTTGTCGGACATCTGCACGGGCGTAACGACCGACGATATCGGAGATGTCGGAAGGATTGATATTGTCCCTTCCTTCTTGATTGTCGACCCATTCTCCATTGATGTAGTTTTTGAACATAGCAACTCCTCAGACAGTCGGTAGCACAGGGCGTGTTTTCAATGCAGTTTGGACGATGTTTTCGACACGAGTCCGTTCTTCACCGACGAGCGTTAGTCGCGGTGCCCGCACGTATTCTGTGCCGCATCCGACAAGCGCTTCAGCCAATTTGATGTTTTGGACGAACTTGCTCGACACATCCAGATGGAGCAATGGGAGGAACCATCGGTACAGGTCGAGGGCCTCGTTCACACGGCCTGCCCGTACAAGCTTGAAGAGGACTACTGTCTCCCGGGGAAATGCGCACACCAGACCCGCAACCCAACCCACCGCACCAAGGATCAGGCTTTCAAGGGCAAGATCATCAACGCCAGTGAAAATTCGATACCGATCTCCCACCAGATTTCGGATGTCATTGATCCTTCGAACATCGTCCGATGACTCCTTGATGGCGATAAACTTTGCTTCGTTGGCAAGTTCAGCAAACATTTCCGGCGTAACGTCAACACGATATGCAACCGGGTTGTTATAGAGCATGATTGGCTTTGGAGAGGCAACTGCGACACTCCGAAAATGCTGTATCGTCTCTCTTCTGTCGGAGACATATTGCATCCCGGGAAGGACCATGAAACCATCCGCGCCGTTCGTAGCGGACGTTTCGACGAAACGGCAGGCTTCCGAGGTTGTCGTTTCCGCAACCGTGGCAAGAACAGGAACGCGTCCTCTGCTCACCGAAACTGCAAGTTTGAGGATTTCCTGCTTCTCATCGGCGCTCAACGTCCCGTTCTCACCAAGTGAACCAAGAACGACCAAACCATGCACTCCCGCCTGAAGCTGGAATTCGTAGTGACTCTCGTTTGCCTTGAGATCCAAATCTCCGCCTGACGTGAATTTGGTTGTTACTGCGCTCAACACCCCGGTCCAGTCCATTCTCAAGTTCATTCTCCAATAATTTTATGAGCGTTGTCCGACAAATCCGTGGTCACAATATATCAGGGAGGCACTTGTTACGCAAGCACTATGCTTAGAGGTCGGGCGTACTAGATACTTTTCATTGCTTTCACGATCCGCCGGACTTTCGTCGAGTCCACAACTTCGTACGATCCCAACGACCACTTTTTGCCTGCATCGATCTGACGAACTTCACGTTGGACAGCGCTATTGACGTGGATTTCCGATGATCCGGTAACTTTCATGATCAATCCGGCGTTCTGTGCATCGACGCCCCCTCCGGGCATCACGATGGTCCTGCCCTGAGAGCGCTCGACAAGGGTGGCCAACAGCGGAAGTCCTTCGAGAGCTGTTTGTTTCTGGCCTGACGTGAGGAGACGACTCACACCTAACTGAACGATCGTTTCCAGAGCTTCCAGGGGATTGCGCGATTGGTCAAATGCGCGATGAAATGTAACGGGCAAGGGGAAGGCGGTTCGTTGCAGGATTTTCATCCGTTTCGCATCAACAGCTCTTCGGTTCGTCAGAATTCCAACGACGACGCCGTCCACGCCGAGATCTTTTGCGATTTCAATGTCTCTTCTCATGACCACAAATTCAGCACTCGAGTAACAGAAATCTCCTGGGCGGGGCCTGATCATCGCAAAGAGTTGAATGGAAACTCTCTTCCGAACCTGTTCCATCATCGCGGCGCTCGGTGTCGTTCCCCCCTCCCCGCGGTTGGCACAAAGCTCAACGCGCTGAGCACCACCCTTCTGAGCGGCGACGGCGGACTCCACCGAATCAACGCACACTTCAAGAACCGGATTCACTTTCATTAACAGAGGATTCATTCCGCAGAGTTCTCCGTCACTTCATAAGGTAGTCAGCGTCATAGACCTTGTTCACGCCGTCCATGCAGAGAGAATACTGCAATCCCTTACGATAGCTGAAAGCGCCTATCTCTCCCTTCTTGTTGACTGCAATGAAGCCGGCAAGGAAACTCTGGTCATTTTTGTATTTGGGCTGCTTCTGAAGAATGCGCTCGACTGCGATTCTACATGCTTCCATGGGTGATCGTCCGTTGCGCATTGATTCAACAATGAGAAAACTTCCGGCCACCTTTATGACGGTTTCACCCAATCCAGTGGCGGTTGCCGCCCCGATTTCGTTATCGACATAGAGGCCCGCACCGATCAGGGGGGAATCGCCGACTCTGCCGTGCATTTTCCATGCAGCGCCGCTGGTGGAGCATCCTCCGGCGAGATTCGCCTGAGCATCCATGGCCAACAACCCGATCGTGTCGTGGTTCTTCTCATCAATAACAGGCTTGTACTTGCTGGAGGAGAGCCATTCTTTGTACGCTGCCTTCGCCTGATCTGTCAGCAAATCTTCTTTCTTGAATCCCTGTTCGACGGCGAACTGCAACGCGCCGTCTCCCGCAAGAACAACGTGCGGTGTTTGCTCCATAACCTTCCGAGCAACCGAAATCGGGTGCATGATATGCTCCAGAAACACAACAGATCCTGCATTGCCGTTTTCATCCATAATACATGCGTCGAGCGTCAGATGCCCGTCCCGATCGGGATATCCGCCTCGTCCCACGCTTGTAACCTTGGGATCGGCCTCGACCAGATTGATGCTCTTCTCGACTGCATCGAGCAAGCTTCCGCCGCGACTCAGTATTGCATAGGCGGTTTCGTTCACAGGAAGTTTGAAATCCCACGTTGAAAGAACCAAAGGCCCCTTGGAGCTGCCTAAACCAACATCCCCTGCTGGATTATTATCCAGACCCGAGCTCGATTGAGAGAGGATCGACACTGAAGCTCCGGCAAGCGCACTCGTTTGGATGAACTTTCTTCGATTCATGGGAGTCCTTTCCTTTGTGGGATTATGAAAACATCAACATTGCTTGCCATTCGACGGAGAAAAAATGAACGGGCGGATCTTTTTCGGTCGACTGAAGGCGTTTTCTCCGGCTACTGTTTGGCCGCGGCAAATCCCGCGCGCTGCATCGCCCCCCACGATTTCACTCCTCTTAAATAGTCCCAGATTCCTTTGAGTCTCCAGACAACCGTGATCTGCCGATACCCAAAACTCTCTATGAGTGAATGCTGAATCAAATGCCCCACTCCAGGCAAAGGTCCGAGCTCATTCGTTCCGAACATCATCATGGGCGGGGAACGCCCGGAGATAGGACTTGAATTTCTCGATGGATTCCGGGTAGTTCTTCTGGGCTTGTGCCAGACGGGCGCCGGAAAGCAGGACTGAGGCGGAATCCAGAACCTGGGCAGCAAGGGGAGACAACGGTACGATCAGAAAAAGGAAAGTGAGGTGAAGCGCAAAACGGCGGCAAAAGCTACCGCTTCGTTCTGGCCAGGACGTTTCGCACACGAGCGACAAGTTCTGAGGGGCTGAATGGCTTTCTGATGTAATCATCTGCGCCCAGGGACAAACCTTCAATGACTTCGTTTTCGAGTGACTTGGCCGTCAGAATCACAACAGGGATATTCTTTGTGGAGTCGTTCTTTTTGAGTGCAATCAGAACCTCCTTTCCGGACTTGACCGGCATCATCAGATCGACAAGAACCAGGTCGACCGTGTTCTTCGTCAAAAAATCAAGGGCCTCAGCTCCGTTGGAAACAACGTGCACCTCAAAGCCGGTGTTCTTCAGATTGGACGTAATGAGGCTTTGTAGACTTCGATCATCCTCTGCGACTAAGATTCTCTGTGCCATGATTCATGACAACGAATACGTTACCAATTAAGTCAAAAGGGTGAGGAAAGTCAACAACCACCCGCTCATTGCGGAATGAGTCCTATCGTCTCAAACCCTTTGATGAGATAAACGTGGTGGTATGCTCTCTTGAGAACCTACCCACTCTTTTCTAAGTCGACGCCACATTGACGGCGTCTCTGTGACCCGGCACAACCGGTACTATTTGTTCTCACCCGGGATCGGCAGCGCCGTATCGAACACAATGAGCCATTTCAGACCTGAGCTCAATTTCCAGACGCGAACAAAGTATCCGCGCTCGCGAGCTGTGTCTGTATCCCTTTCGCCGACCTCATAGGAACCATACGTGAACCCCAGGTCTCCTGACTGAGCGATGTCGGAGAAAATCTGCCTGCTCGAAATTGAGACCCTCGCTTTGGTGAGCGACGCAACAATCGCATCCCTTCCCACGAGGGGTAGCTCACCATTTCTGTGCATTCTTCCCTCAGCGTCAACACATTCGCTGTACGCAAGAAGGGTTCCGACCAACTGTTGTTTCAACTCGAAACTGAGTTCCGTGGAATCCATCGTTTCCTTGCGTGATTTCAGTTCACCGGCTGTCAATTCGTGGAGCCGGAGGGAATCTCGTTCCGGGGAAGCGCATGGCGCATCGAGAGCACCTGTAGGTTTCGAGGTTTTCAGGCCGGCGTCGAGGAAGACCTTCCACGTTCCATCGTTCTGTTTCTTCCAGATGGAAAAGTAGGCGCCATAGTCCGGCGGTTTCTTCTCGGGACTGAGATCAGAGAACACCGAAGGTCCGGTTGTATATCCAAGATCGCCCGCAATCGAAACATCGGCGAAACTCGGCACCCACTTCAGGAGCACAGGAGGCAATGTCTGCGGTACAGGTCGTCCGAGGTAGAACTTTTTCCCGTTGATGGGATGAGGTCTGAAGATCACTGAGCTGTCGGCGAAGAACTCGACAAACGATTCGCGAATCCCCTTTTCGGAGCAGCGCTTGGCAAACAACCGCTCAGCATCCACGAGGGACTTGAGCCCCGGTGACATCGATTCTTCCTGACTGACGGAAACGGTTGCGAGAACACAACAGAGCACGAGAAGATATTTCGGAGAAATCACGAGTAATTCCCTTTTCTTTCGATAGCTTCGCCCTCGGTTATCTTGATGCGAACGAAACCAGCTTAGTATTCATAAGCCCTGTTGGCTATCCCGAGCATTTTTTCGATGCATTGTTACATGAAAGGACAAGGATGCCGAAAAGCGAGTAGCAGTTCTCTTGCGGCGGCTTCGGGTCAATGTTCCGCCACAATCGGGAAAACAACCTTGAAGAGAGCCCGCTCCTTCGGGATTATTCTCGACATGAATCTTGACGTCATGGTCTTGCACGATTTCGCCAGAAATCGGATGCCTAGCCGGCAATGGAACAGCGCAAATCAACCATGAGTGCCATGCGTCACTGATGGGGCGCTCAGATTTGAGTCAAGGAAGTGCGTGAAGAGTCCGTCGCGGAGCTTTGGCTCAAACCACGTGGACTTCGGTGGCATCACTTTGCCAGCATCAGCGATGGACATCAACTCGCCAAGAGAGGTCGGGAAGAGACTAAAGGCGGCCTTCATTCCATCTGAATTAACGCGTTTTTCGAGCTCGCCAAGACCGCGGATTCCGCCGACAAAATCAATCCGCTTATCGGTCCGCGGATCCTTGATGCCGAGAATAGCATCGAGAACGTGCTCCTGCAGAATTGAAACATCAAGACGCAAGACTGGATCCGGATTGTTCATTAAGGCGTCGATCGCAGTAAGCACGTACCAATGCTGGTCCATGTACAGCCCAAATTGTCCTTTCCCTGATGGATGAACCTGACTCGTCGATTCGGAGATGGAAAATTTCTGTCGGAGCTTTCCGAAAAAGCCTTCGTTCGTCATTCCACCGAGATCTTTCACGACCCGATTGTAGTCCATAATCCGCAACTGGCTCGCGGGAAAATAGACCGCCAGGAAGAAATTGTATTCTTCATCTCCCTTGTGGCGGAGATTGGCCGCTTTTCGTTCGCGTCCAACAATCGAAGCGGCTGCTGACCGGTGGTGGCCGTCAGCCACATAGAGATTCGGAATCCGTGTGAACAACGACTCAAGTTTGGCGATCGCGGCTTTTTCGTGAATGACCCACGATTGATGCCTGATACCGTCTGCCGCAACATGATCATTTTCCGGTTTCGAGGCCTTGATCCGGTCGACGATGGCGTTGACATCGGCATGGTCACGGTACGTCAGAAAGATCGGCCCAGTGTGCGCGTTCGTCACACGCACATGATTGCACCGATCTTCTTCCTTGTCTTTTCGTGTGTATTCGTGCTTCTTGATGGTGTCGTTCCAGTACTCTTCCACCGACGCACACCCGACGAGTCCGTACTGAGTGTGATTGCCCATTGTTTGTGCGTACAGATAGAGATATGGCTCGGGATCCTGCTGGATGGCTTTCTGCCGGATCAACCGTTCGAGGTTTTCCTTCCCCTTTTCGTAGACGCGAGGATCATAAGGGTCGATCGAAGGATCGAGATCGATTTCGGGCTTTCCGACGTGGAGAAATGAATACGGATGTCCCAGAGCTTCAACCCTTGCTTCGTCAGAAGACAAAACGTCGTAGGGCTTCGCCGCAACCTCAGCTGCCAACTCGGGCGTTGGGCGGAATGCTCTGAACGGTCGAAGTGTCGCCATGCGTCAATCCTTGTCCGGTTGAAACGTTTTGACCACTTTCGTAGCGATTTCAACACCGACACGTTCCTGCGCTTCGACGGTGGAACCGCCGATATGGGGTGACACGCTGACGCGGGGATGATTCAGAAGCTCCTTTTGCACATCGGTGGGAGGTTCATTGACGAATACATCGAGGCCTGCGCCGCCTACTTTACCGCTCTTCAATGCTTCGAGGAGTGCCTGTTCGTCAATAACGCCCCCGCGAGAACAATTCACCAGGATGACCCCACTCTTCACTTGGTCCAATTCCTTTTTGCCGATCACCGGGTTACCCTTTTCCAACGGGACGTGCAGCGTGATGAAGTCGGATTTTGCGAGCACTTTTTCCTTTGTCGTGATCTCAACCATGAAATCCAGGGGAGTGAAAAGTGGATCGAACACGAGCACATGCATTCCCATGCCAAGTGCACGGCGTGCGACTTCTTTGCCGATATTCCCGAGCCCGATGATGCCGAGGTTCTTGCCGTAGAGCTCGATGCCATTGGAGTATTCTTTCTTGGGCCATCTTCCCTGACGCATTTCCATCGTGCTCACGTGCAGGTATCTGGTCAATGCCATCATATGGGCAATGGCAAGTTCGGCCACCGAGATGGCGGACGCTCCAGGCGTATTGAGGACCTTGATGTTTTTTGTTTCGGCATGCTTCACGTCGATGTTGTCGACCCCCACACCTCCGCGCGCGATCACCTTGAGGTTTTTGCCGGCCTCGATGACTTCTTTTGTGACCTTCGTTGCAGACCGAACCATGATACAGTCATAATTTCCGATCTTCCCGAGAAGTTCTTCGGGCGTGAGCTTCGTTTGGTGCACTTCATGACCTGCATCGGTCAGAATCTTTGCACCTTCCGGTGATATACCGTCTGTGATGAGGATTTTCATTGGAGACTCCGTCGATTAGGGTTCGTGGAACTACGCATCTGTGGGGATTGAACAATAGCATAGGAGTTCATCATGTCCAACTCCGTCGCGGATGGGGCAATAGGTGAGCAGCAAGGTATCCCGTCCGGAAAAAAGTTAGCAATATTTCCGGGAATGAGCAAATCGTATTCCCAAAAATGAAAAGACGCATCCGCGAAAAACCCTCGAATCGACATCACAGAATTCTGATGAAACACACACGAAATATCAGTATGTTTGAACAAGTGGTACAAGGCCATAAACCGTCAACATACAACCACCAACAACAAATCACGATGTTGTGATTTCGGAGGTAATCCCAATGTCAACGCGCTCTCACAATTTCTTTGCCGGCCCGGCAGTCCTTCCCATCTCCGTCATTGAAGAAACACGAGATGCCATCATGGATTTTGCCGGCTTGGGTGTCTCGATCATGGAAGTAAGCCATCGATCGAAGGAATTCGAAGCGGTCATTAACGAAGCACAGCAAGATGCTCTGTCGATCATGGGACTGTCTGCCCAGGACTACGCCGTTGTATTCCTCGGTGGTGGCGCCAGCTTGCAATTCGGAATGGTGCCGATGAACTTTCTGCACAAGAAGGCTGATTATATCGTGACCGGAGAATGGGCAACGAAGGCTGCAAAGGAAGCCAAAGTGTTCGGCGAGGTCAACGAAGCGGGCACATCAAAGGCGACAAATTTCAATCAACTTCCGAAAAACCTCAGGTTCTCGTCCGACGCTGACTACGTGCACTTCACGACGAACAACACCATCTTCGGTACTCAGTGGAAATCGACGCCAAATGTCGGCAACGTTCCGCTGATTTGCGACATGTCATCGGACATGCTCAGCAGGGAGATGGATTTCTCAAAGTTCAACCTCATCTACGCAGGCGCTCAGAAAAACCTCGGACCGGCCGGCGTGACGATGGTCGTAATCAAGAAGTCCTGGATGGAAACGGCCATGAAGCAAAACATTCCAACGATGATGAAATACAAGACACATGTGGATGGAGGTTCCATGTTCAACACTCCTCCATGTATCGCGGTCTATGTGCTGGGACGTACGTTGAAGTGGATCATCAAAGAAGGCGGACTCGGAGCCATTCAGAAGAGGAATGAAGAGAAGGCCAAACTGATCTACGATGCCATCGATGCGCATCCCGATTTCTACAAAGGATCTGTCGTCGTCAAGGAAGATCGATCATTGATGAACATCACCTGGAATCTGCCGACACCTGAGCTGGAAGAGAAATTCGTGAAGGAGGCCAAAGGAAAGAAAATGCTCGGATTGAAGGGGCACCGGTCTGTCGGCGGCATACGCGCGTCGGTCTACAATGCATGTCCGATGGAGTCCGTTGAACTCCTATCGAGATTTATGGAGGAGTTCTACAAAGCGAACAAGTAAAGCAGCGATCAACCGTTTCTGCACAAAACCCCTTCCTGAACAAAACAGCGAAGGGGTTTTTGTCATCACACGGTGTAATCGATATTTTCTAACCTCCCTCTCCCAATCTCTTCACGATCATCCTGTTTTGATGGTTGCAGATGTTCTTGCCTTCCGGCGTAAACAGGAAGTCGATGCGGGTCTTGTAGAACTCTTCAATCCGGCCTCGGACCATCTTCATCGTGCTGTTCAGAAATCTGTTCTGCTCGGTGAATCCCTCTCCCAGAACTGCGCAAGCGGAGGGTAGCCAGCGGTCGGGAAACATGCTTCCAAGTCGACCTCCCTGTTTGAATATATTGATTCCTTCGTCCAGCAGCCGAAGAGCGGCGTCTTGTCCTTCCTCCGTATGCGGAGAAAGGTTGTTGTCTGAAAGCCATTTGAGCACTGCTTCCTTGTTCGGCACGAGGAGAGCGACGGTGTACGGCGACTGATTGTTATAGAGCATCATCTGTTCAATGTAGATTGACTCCGCTACAATCGTCTCTTCGATTCCTTCGGGACTGTACTTTTCACCATCATGGCTGATGAGAAGACTTTTTTCCCGTCCGAGCACGTACAGAAACCCGTCCGCGTCGAGGTAGCCGATGTCGCCGGTGAAGAGCCAACCGTCCCGGATCGTCTCTCGTGTCGCTTTCTCATTCTTCCAGTAGCCGACCATCACGTTCTCTCCTTTGACGACAATTTCCCCTTGTTGACCGACGGGAAGCTGTCGACCTTTGTCATCACAGATCTTCACATCCAGTCGCGGCATGATGGTTCCCGAGGACCCCATTTTATGCTTCTGTGGGGTATTGGCGGAAATGATCGGTGCGGCTTCCGTAAGTCCGTATCCCTGGTACATCGGAATACCGATCGCATAGAAAAATCGCTGCAGTTCGATGTCGAGAAGTGCACCGCCTCCGACGAAGAACTCCATCCGGCCTCCAAAACTCTTTCGTATCTTGCTGAAGATCAAGCGATCGTAGAGAACATAGAGTGGTTTGTTCCACATCCGGTTTCCTTGTCCTTTGTCCCAGCCAATTCCGTTGTACTTGTATGCCACTGCAAGAGCTTTGTGGAAAAGCTTCTCGACACGGACACCCTTGTCGCGGATCCCTTTCTCAATGTTCTTCCTGAAATTCTTCGCCAGCGCCGGTACACTCAAAAGAAATGTCGGACGTATTTCTTTGATGTTCGTCGGTATGTTTCTGAGGGTTTCCATCGGGGTTTTCCCGACTTGCACCGACGCCATACTTGCACCCCGACTCATCAGCATATAGACCCCGGCCGTGTGAGCAAATGAATGGTCCCACGGCAGAATCAGGAGCGAGCAATACCACTCCGGTATCGGAATATGGTCGCACGCCTGCTCCACATTGGCAGTATAGTTGCGGTGGGTCAGAATGATGCCCTTGGGATCCGCAGTCGTGCCCGACGTGTAGCAGATGTTTGCCGGATCCTTCCCCTCAACTGACTGCCACCGATCCTCAAATTCACGTCTGTGTCCATTCAGATACTCCTCACCGCGCTTCAACACATCCTGGAACCCGATCACATCTTCGTCTGTGGATTCGACCGGATCGAACACAATGACCTTTTCAAGGTCTGCCAGATTGCTCTTGATCTTGAAGACCTTGTGCGAATGGTTACCCGATACGATCACGATTTTGCAGCCTGAGTGTGAAAGACGGAATTCCAGTTCGGAGAGTTCTTCAATCTTGACGGACAGCGGAACATTGATCGCGCCAGTATAGAGGATGCCGAGTTCGGCGATTACCCAATCATTGCGCCCTTCAGCGATGAGACCGATCCGATCCCCTTTCTGCACTCCGAGCTTCATCAATCCCGCCGCGCATCGATGCACGAGCCCTTGCAGCTGTTCATATGTCGATGGTTTAAAAGAACCATTCCGCTTTTCAAGCATCATGATATTTTTGCGATACGTTCGGACGCTTTCTTCAAAGAGTTGAGGTACCGTATTCATGGCCGTCTCAGTTTGGATTGTTTGAGGTGGGTGTCGGCATTCTGTCTATGGAAGCCGGTGTGAGGAAAACAACTCTGACCGAAAGTATCAAGATTTTTGAGTTGAAGCAAGGATGTCAACGACGAGGGTTTTCCAGAATTTGACAAAGGCGGAAGACGTGCATCCGGCAGGTCTGAGATGAGCTGCCATCACTTTGTTTCCTGGTCGATATCGACTGAATATCGATCGGTTAACCGCGATGTGCACTCGCTAAGGAAGGGCTTTCGCTACGATTCTAAAACCAATATCCTGAGTGGAATGTTCCGGTTGGAAGGCATCGCAATACGGAGTGTCCAGGTATGCACTGCTCGTGGTTTGGCAATCCCCGCACGTTGTTCCGGTTACGTCAAAAGATCCTCTTCTGCTCAGCGATCCTGATTCTGCTTCTTTGCCAGTACCACCAGATCTTTTGAACTCGCTGCATCAAATTGATCCATCGAAATTCCTCCATACAAAGAGATCTCCGAGAACCCGTATTCCAATAGAAGCCGTACGAGTTCGTTCGAAAGCAAGAGCCTCAGTTGGACACTCCGCATTGACTGGCGAACGCCTTCCTTCCCTCGTTCAATAGTCAGAATGTTGAACGACAACCGGTTCTCGCCGAAATCATAGAAGCGCACAAAGGTTTTGTTCCCAGCCTCTTTCACGCTCTGGATTCTTTCCCGCTGGACAAGAATCCGATCGTAGTTCAGGTTCTGGATAAACAGGATCCCTTGCGGCTTCACCAAAGAAGAGAAATTGCGGAGTGTGGTGCGGAGATCTTCTTCTGCCAACAGATGGGCCAATGAGTTGCCCATGCAGAACACCGCATCGAATGTACTTTTGAGAACTTTCTCCAAGTCCTGGAAGTTCGAACGAACCGTCGTGATGTGAAGATTCATGCGTTCGGCATGTGACTTGACGCCTTCAAGCATGTCGCCTGAGAGATCGACTGCTGTCACGCCTACTCCTTGCTGGGCGAGGAGGAGCGAATGAAAACCGGTTCCAGACCCGGCATCGAGGGCCGTCCGAATACTGTATCGTTCAACGAGCAGTCGAAAGAAGGGCTTTTCCTGGACAAACCGTTTCTCAAATCCGGTCATGGTATCGTAATCCGCTGCGAGCGCGTCGTAGAATTCCTCTACCGACAAGGCTTCGTTTTCGTCAGTCGTTTGAATCATACTCGGGCACTTGTCCTCGAAAATGCTGGTAGGCGGGGGAATCCAGTTGCTGGAATCGCTTGAGGTATTCCTCTCGTGATATCGTGTTGTGCCAATGACCGCTGAGAATCGCGAGTCCCGTGATGGCAACGAAGATTCCAGCGACCAATGTTCCCATTGCCCAGCCGGGGACCGGTGGTGTCGATGCCGAGAATCGCACATTCAGAGTGTTCTTGACGGGGCAGACTTCGACACATTCCATACAGTTCATACATTCGTCGCTCCATACCCGTGTTGCCGAATGTACTTTGATATTCGCCGGACACGCCTTGGTGCAGAGCTGGCAATCAATGCACGTTTTTTGAATTCTGGTAATCTTGAACGGACTCATCAGACTGATGATTCCCAAAAGAGCACCATAGGGACACAGGTAGCGGCACCAAAAGTTCTTGATAACGATCGAGAGAGCAGCGAGGATGACGATCGTCCACAGAGAGAAGGAAGTGATCTCCGCGAAGAAAAGGTACATCTTGATATCTGCCACCTTGTTATAAGGACTGTAGATGAATGCTCTCAAGGCTGACACATCCATTTGCCAGATTGCATAGGAAAAGAAAAGCAACAACGCATATTTCAGAGAGCGGAGCGGGATATCGACCCATCTCGGAATTCTTCGATTGTTCTTGAAGAGCCGTTCGCCAAGTCTCCACAACGATTCACTTATGGTCCCGATGGGACATAACCAACTGCAAAATGCTTTCTTCAAGAAAAAGGACAACGCCATGATCGCAAGGAGAATGGAGAGTCCTGATGGATGTACTTCATTCACGATCCCGGTGGCGATCCAGTACTTCAGACTTATGAGGGAGCTGATCGGGAGAAACCCTTCGACACCCGGCGGACGGGCAACAAATTGCGCTGCACCGTTTGACTGACCCCATCGCATGAAAAGATAGAACTCGATTCCTATCCAAACACACAGAAGGGCAAATGCAAATTGATAACTCGAACGGAGAAATTGCGAATCGTTCTTGAGTCTAACGTGAAATCGTTTGAATGGATTCTTCTCCGTTCTGTAGCTGATTCTCGTTCGGCGCAAAGCCTGGGGTATTTTCTTGATGATCTTGCCGCGCACAGTGTGAACGACGATATCCGATCTGTTCAGGTCGTCGTCAAAGACTCCGACGACACCTCCGCCGAGGCTTCCCCTCTTATGGATCGGCATACTTTGTACCGGCGCATCGTCCAGCACGCCCTGATGCTCTTGGACTGATTCAACTGTTCTCATCGCTGCTCTTTACGTCTGCACACGTAAATTAAGATAAATCAGTCTGAAATATGCTCAAGCAAAACCTATCGAGAGGCCAGCCGGTACTCGGGTTTCTTCATGTCCTGGGCAATTTCTTCGATGTTCTTACTGATAAGCATGTTGTAGACGCCGTCTCGCAGACTCCCCCATTTATCGTGGACGGCACAAGGATTCTTTCCACCACAATCCGGGAAACCCATCACACATTTGTTGAGGAAATCGTTCCCATCGACCGCATCAACGATATGGTAAAGCGTGATTTCATGGGGAGGCATTGCGAGCGCAAATCCACCGGTCGGTCCCTTCTGAGAAGTGAGCAATCCTTTATACGCCAGATCTTGCAGGATTTTTCCCAGGAAGTGATACGGTATATTGAGAATCCTCGTCAATTCCTTGATCGAAGTCATTTGTCCCTTCGGCTTCAGCGCCAAATAACTCGCCGCCTGCAGGGCATACTCACATTGTCGACTGAAGATGATGCTCATATATATTCAGAGTTATCACTCTTAAATTACCACAATTGCATCAGTTTGTCAAGTGAAAAGTCAAGAACAGTTTTGACCCCAAATCGGATTAGTCGATTACGTGTATCTTCGATTTTGATCCGGGCCGACAGTCACTCGGTCAACGCCCCGATAACCCAAGAGCTTTCCATCAGCGTCGAAAAAGGGTTTTCCCGAGGTCTCCATGACAACACGATGACCATCTTTGTGTCTGCGGACGTTAACCAACCTGACGATCGACGCCCGACTCTCAGCTGCTTTTCGAAAAGTATCGGAAACGCGGTCAATTTCTTCGGGCATCACCAAATCAAAACATGACTTGCCGATGACTTCTTCGGGATTGTATCCCAGAATTTCACTCACTCGCGGACTTGCAAAAGTGTAGATTCCTTGTTCATCCACTTCCCAGATCCAGTCGTCGATGTTGTCGACAAGATCTTTGTATCGGGACTGTAGTTCCTTCACCAATTCGAGGGCCCTTTTTCGCTCCGTGATGTCCTGGATCATCGATTGCTTCGAAAGGCGTCCGTCCGAATGTTGGATCGGGCTGTTGACGCAATAGTACCAACGATTGTCCTTCGGGCTCTGCACTTCCCATCGAACGACTTCACCGGCGAAGACCCTGTCGTTGACACACCAAGGACACTTTTGGTTGAGGTCGTGAAGAACCTGATAGCACAACTCGCCCGTCGCATCTCGTCCTGTGCGTCGTTTGAGCAGTTCGTTCATGTACTCAACGCGAAAATCCTGGGAACAAACATACACCAACCCATCAAAGGCTTCAAACATCGAACGGTATTGAGATTCCGAATCGCGGACGGATTCCTCGATACTCTTGCGTTCAGTGATATCTTCCACAAGTCCATCGTATCCGACCAGGTTTCCTTCGGCATTACGCTTGGGAACGATCGTATTCCTGACCCATCGTATCGATCCGTTCTTGTGGATGATCCGGTGCTCAAGGGGCTTAGCCGACTCACCATGTATTCGTCTCTCAGCTTCTTCGGTCACGAGAATCCTGTCGTCCGGAAAGACCATCTTGTACCATAAGAACGGGTCCGTGATATGGTCTTCAGGACTGTAGCCCGTGACCGCCAGGCAGCCTGCGCCGTGAGAAGTCGAAGTGGTCTGCCCTTCGACGATTTGCACGGAGTAGACATAGTCCGTCACGGACGAAAGGAGTCGCTTGTATCGTTCTTCGCTTATCTGCAATGCGTCCAGGATGCGTCGGCGCTCGGTAATGTCCATCAACGTTCCGTAGAGACGCATGACGTGTCCCTGTTCGTCGACGGCCACTTGTCCTAGCCCAATCATGTGCTTCACCGAATGTCCTACGACAACACGGTATTCAATCTCAAAGGGATTTTTTTCTTTGATGGCAGAAACCATGGTGCGTTCCACACGTCTCCGGTCTTCCGGATGGACCGCACGCACAAATTCTTCGAGCGAGGGTTTGTCCCACGATGGATCGAGACCGAGCATTCGGTATGTTTCATCCGACCATTTTGACTCGCCCGTACTCATATCAAACTCGTAGCTGCCGAGATGAGCCAGTCGCTGCGCTTCCGCAAGTCGTGCTTCACTTTGTCGGAGTTTCTCTTCAATGCGATGATGTTCCGTGATGACAAGATTCAGCCGGACATTGCTCCCCTCCATGGGATTTTTCCTGACTGATCCTCCGACGATGACGTTTGGATGGGCAAGAACTATTTCCTTGATGGTTTCCGGTTTGAATCGATGGAGATCATACTGACAAATTCCAAGTGCAGGGTATTGCGAAAAGTAGTAGTTCAGCATCGCCTCGAAATCACCGAGGCGCTCAATGCCCCCTTCCTTGCCCAACACTGTTGATGTCTCGAACAAGATTCTCAAGGCAGCGAATCCGTCTGCCCGACTCTCAGCCGACGCCTCTTTCAGGTCGTGGATCATCGCTTCGGGATCAAAATAGCCTCGCCGTTTCGTGACGATGATGAGTGCTTTTGACTGAAGGGAGGATTCCGTGTCTATCCCGTCCGATCGGAGCCGGCCGACCGTCGCGGTCGGCGTTGTGTCGTCCACATAGTAGAGACACCGGTTGTTGCGTTCAAGACCGATGCGGAGAAAAGGTATGATGACATCTGCCTGGTCTCGCTGTCCCGAGTAGAGGAAGGCCAGATGTTCGTGAAGTCCGAGGTTTTCAATCGTACTCAGTACCGCTGAAGTGGCTGTATCGTTCATACATTCACTCCTTACTTTTCCGGAATGCGCAAAGAACAGGAGAGCAGGATGTGACCGTTTTGCGTGGTGTTTGCTTGCCTACGCTGATCTATTCCTGCGGAAGATATCATGAACACGTCCTTGCAGGCACGGGGAACACGAATCGCACTATGGTGATGCTTCAATGCTCGTCGTGAGGCATCCATCGAGTACTTGTGGATCCCTGTTTCGCCTCTCACTGAGTTCTGAAAGAAGGATCCACGCTTAAGTTAGGAAGTTTTGTGCTGTGTATCAAAGGATCGGTGATAAGTAGACGTCCACCGCGGCAGACCGGCCCAAAGAACCGAGTTTGTCGCAAAGGGCAGATGACTTGATTTTGGACATTTTTCGCTAGATTATGTGGAAACCATTGGTTCAAACCATACTTCCCGGAATGCCAACCAATCAGAAACAAAATCTAGACCGCACCGAATCGATCCTCATTCGGAGGGCGAAAGAGGGGGATGAGCGCGCATTCGCAAAATTGGTGAAAGAATACGAAACGCTCGTCTACAGCTTTGCGTACAAGGTTTGCCGCGAGAAAGAGAAGGCAGATGAGACCTGGCAGGACACATTCGTGAATGTGTACCGAAAACTCGACCAGTTCGACGGCAAGTCGAAGTTCTCAACGTGGCTCTACTCGATTGTCGCCAACAACTGTCTGATGAAGCATCGGCGCCGAAAGCTGGACCAGGCGTCAGTCAGTATCCACGCGCCGGAGGGCTTTCATGATGAACCGTTCTCGGATGACGAAGGACACGTCGTGCAGACGATTGCTTCGTGGAAAGAAACGCCCATCGACTCAATGATGAACAAGGAGCTGAAGGAGCTGCTCGATACAGCAATTCAAAAACTCCCCGTCGATTATCGGATGGTGTTTATCCTCAGGGATGTGGAAGGGCAATCGGCGGAAGAGACGTCGAAAATACTGAAGCTCTCAATCCCGGCAGTAAAATCGCGTCTTCGCCGGGCGAGAGTGTTCCTGCGTGAAGAACTCAACGGATATATGACGACATGAAACTGAAGAAGATCAACTGCACGAATGTTGCCGAACATATTTGTGGAGAACTCGACGAGGATATCAATTCCGCGGCGTGTCGTGCAATCAAGAAACATCTCAAGTCATGTCCGAATTGCACTGCCTACCTGGACAGCCTCAAGAAGACTGTCCTTGTCTTCAAGCATACCCCCAATCTCCGATTTCCTGCGAAGGCAAGGAAAAAACTCTTTGCCACGTTGAAGATCAAAGCGTAACAAACCCGGCGTCGGTCTAAACCTCATCGTCAGTCTGAGCAGCCGGAGGCCTAAGAATGCTCGATGTGCAAAGCACATTGTCTATTCCCATTCAACGCACTAGTCGAAGACTGTCATGAGACATGATTGCCCCAGTACACGCTTCGACTTTGTCCCACCAAACAGCGGCGGGACGGCGCTCAGCGTGACGATTTTCTTCTTTTCTTCCGAGGACTCTCAAAAATACTACGTCAGTCTGAGCGCCGCGAGTGTCCTGAGCGAGCGTCCTCCGCGAGTCGATGGACCACGAGCAAAGTCGAAGACTGCTACGAGCAATGCCTGCCTTGAACACGCTTCGACTTTGTCCCACCAAACAGCGGCGGGACGGCGCTCAGCGTGACGATTCTCTTCTTATCTTCCGAGGACTCTCAAAAATACTACGTCAGTCTGAGCGCCGCGAGTGTCCTTCAACGGGCCCC
>Ga0315286_10000009_pt1 | contig 130026 bp, 183 predicted proteins | sample YL17G10_0_MG_FD_205038 | JGI IMG/M metagenome (GOLD analysis project Ga0315286, IMG submission 205038) | Sediment microbial communities from Yellowstone Lake, YNP, Wyoming, USA - YL17G10_0 | ecosystem: Environmental > Aquatic > Freshwater > Lake > Sediment | place: USA: Wyoming | collected...
GCGGGTGGTTCTGGAAAAAGCAGCTCTATTTCAGGAGCAAGTGTAACATATGCAGCTGGAGGAGACGGAGGGGCGCGAAATGGAACCTCGGACCGTTCAAATGCAGCAGCAAATACCGGAAATGGTGGCGACGGTGCGCATGGCGGCGACAGTGCCGGCAACACCGGAGGGAATGGCGGTTCCGGAATTGTGATCGTCTCTTATCCAAATTCTTAATTCCATATAAGATCTCGAGGCCATACTCGCTGCTTAAATTCCCAAACTAAATTAGAATGACTTCGACCCACTTACTCTTCGCCGATTCGGACAATCGAGACAAGACCCTCTACCCTGAAGGGTCGTCCTATGTCCTTCACCTTACCAGACCGATCAAGAATATTGAACGGGTCGATCTGGTCAGTGCTCGAGTTCCCAACACCATGTACAACCTGACAGACGGGTCGAACGTTCTTGTAATTTCAGGAACAAATTCATCACTGAACCAGGGGTTCTACTCGGTCTATACCTTGGCCCAGGCCATAACCAATACAGGACTTGTGACTGCCGAGTACCTCCCGGCCGAAGGTCACTTTATTTTTTCATCAGTCACTCAATTTACTCTTAAAATTCAAAGTTCAGAGCTGGCCCTACTCTTGGGTCTGGACAGTGGGACGACCTACACGGGCGCTTTAGCGCCCCCTACGGACCCGACCTATGCCACAAAGTATATCCAAAAGTCCACGACCCTGGTCGACCTCAGCCTGAATGACTATATCTTCCTAGACATTGACGAACTCCGGACGCCGAGCCACGTCGACACGGGGTCCCTCCAGGGTACGACCGGGACCATCAGTGGCTCGAACGCCAATCGGAACTTTGCTCCTGTAATTTTGGATGTAAATTCAGGATGCATCAAGAATTTCCATGAGAACAAGGACTATAGTGTCAGTGTAGAATACCCGGAGCCCATAGGGTCCCTCCAACGTCTGACCGTCCGGTGGGTCGACAAGTCTGGGGCCGCCCTGAACTTCCGGGGGTGGAACGCAAATGCATTCGTCCTGAGAATTTACATCCGTGAGGACCAGAATGAGGTTGTGCTCCCACCGCCACCGCCCCTCCAGGATATAGAAATCAAGCGGATCATCGAGGCTATGACGATCGCCATGCCGCCGCCAGCACCCAAGGAATCCAAGCGTAAGATTCCGTGGTGGCTTATTTTGATTGTTTTATTAGGCGCCATAGTGGCTTATAAGTCGTGGCCTAGGCCAGCTGTCGTGCCGGGGCCCGTGATGGGTCCTGGAGTGGCGCCTCTACGAGGGCCGGCTCCTGGATTTTAGGAAGTGCGGACTTGGGACGTTTAGCGCGCGGTCACCGCGTACACCGGCTGCTGGGGGTCGTTGATCTTCACGTTCACAGCGACCGCCTTGATCACCATGTAGACCACGATGGCCAGCAGGGTCGTGAAGAGCGCGGACAGCACGTAGTACTGGCCACCGTTCTTGCTGACGAGCACCACCTGGCTGATGATCCAGCGGACCACATCCATCCACGCGATGGCGCTTGCGAAGGAAAATCCGGCCACGATGGAGTTCAGAGACTGAGCCTCCAGCTGGAGAGCGAGCGAAGAGAGCATAGCGGCCATTTTATTATTGAATGCGAAAAAAATTAGACTCGCTCGGGTCCCATGGCTGGACGTCCACCCTGGCCTGCCAACCGGCCGGGGCGTACTCGTGGGTCGTGAACCCCGTCACATCCTCGTCTTCATATTCCTCCTCCTGGAGTATGACGGCGTAGTGAACCTTGGACTCTTCCGGATCCTCTTCGTCCTCTACAATGAAAGTAGTGACCTTCATGCCTACTTAGACGCCCATTTTGTCGACGGCCGCCTTGAGCGCACGCTCGGCTGGAGACGCGGGTTCCCACGCCGACCACGTGTCGTAACACTCGTTCATCTTGGTGGCCATATCGTCGTCCTGACCGGCGTACCTGATCCACTCGGGCTCGAGTGAATCATCAGATTCACTCTCCTCCTCGTCCTCCTCGTCCTCCTCGTCCTCGTCGTAAATTTCGGGAAACAGAGTTCCGATCTGTTTTCCGGCGACGTGTCTGGCTGAATACATGAGTCCGTATTTCATGTCTTCGGCCAGTACTATGTCCCGCCCGCACGCCTTGGCGTAGTGAGCCGCCAGGACGGTGGCCGATTCCATGACGGGCAAGAATATGTCAAGGGCCGGTCCTTCAAAGTCCATCTTTTGAATTTTATGAATAAATTAAGAGGCTCGGTCCACCGCGCCTACGAGACTTCTACGTTAGGAAACTCGAGCTGGGTCGTGCCGTCTTCAAAGTGTAAAAAGTTATAACTCGCGGCATATATGCGGATCTCACGGGCCGCTAGACTCAACGCCAGGTTGAGCTGGAGGATCTGATTCTTGATCATCGACATGTTGACGGCCCCGGTCGGGACATCCCCCTCTGGGTCTATGCTGAACGAATAGCTGTAGAAAATTCGGTCCGGGTTTCGAGTATGGTACTCCAGAGCCTGGATCGTGCTGAGGAAAAGGGGTGAACCCACATCGGTCGATATACGTTCGGTCGAATTGAAGAACAAATTAAGCTGGGCCAGTTGGTCGCCCGTCCCAAAGGCAGTCTGGGAGATCGTACCGCTCGCGATGTTACTAAAGTCGTACCCGAGGGCCGTATTGTTCTGGATCACGAAGAAAAGCTCTTTGACGGGATTCACAAACTGGAGGAGACACTGGACGTTCGATGTTCCGGTCGGGGTGAAGAACGCCTGGCGCTGGACTTGTTCGATGGGATACATCTGGGGCTTGGACTTTATGGACCGGACCTCGGTGTCCGAGAGGTACGTGTACTCGACGTGGAGGTACGACGTGACTGGTTGCGTGTACACGATGCTCGGGTACGTGAAAAGGATCGAGGGTGTGAACGAAATGCGGAAGAACACGGGATCCTTAATGGCGCACAGGGGCAGACCATTCCGGAGACACGCAAATGGGAGCGGGATCGTGTACGTCGAGGCGGGTGGTCCGTATGTCGTCTTGTTCGACAGAGGCGTCTTGCCGATGAGTCCCTGGAGACTCGCCTGCTTCCCTGTCGGAACCTCAAGGTCAAACTTCATCTCGATGAACTCGCCGTAGATTCGTTCGATGAGAAGGTTCCCTATGTAAATTTCGATAAAGTCGATCATGAGCGTCCCGACCGAGTCGAGCACCTGGGTCGTCCCGATATTCGGGAACAGAACCTTGAGGTACATGGCCGTGATGAGATCGCCCGACTTTGGGATATACATGATGCTTTCTTGGCCGAAATTGATGACGCCATTATCAAACTGGACCTTGTCGAGCCGGGTGGAAAATTGCGTCGACCCCTTGTATTTCTCTATGAAATATGTAACTTCAGGATCGGCCGAAAGGGCCAAATCTTCCTGGCCTAAAAAAGCCAACGAGGCTCTACCGGCCATCTCTAGTAGTTGGAGGGAAAAGAAAAGACGCCCTCTAGACACTCTGCGTCCCTGAATTAAACATGACGCCGGCCATGCCGTTCTCGATCCGGAGGACGTTGTAGCTCACGGCCGTGATCCGGAGCTGTTTCGCCTGGTAATAGGGATCCGTCTTGAGTTCGAGAAGGATTTGGCGGATACGACTCATGTTTACGTGTCCGAAGGGCCTGGGACTTCCAGGCTCGGTCGTGAACGGGTACATGTAGAACCGACGGGACGGGTAGTTTGGATAATGAACGAAAGGTTGAAGGGACCCGAGGAACAGAGCATCAGTCATGTCGGCCGTGAAAGCCTCGGCGCCGTTGAGCGTCAGGGCGAGACTCGAGAGGCCATTGTTCGTGTAGTCGTAATTATCGTTTCCGGTCGGTTGAACTACGAAGAACATCTCACGAACGGGGTTAAGCAATTTCAATTGAAAAATAGCGCTTGTAAACAACGGCAAGAGGTCGAAGTTCTGGTACTGACACTGGGTTATGAGATATTCGAGCCTGTGAGACTTGAACCAGTTGATTTCAGGGTCGGACAGGTACACGTACTCGACGAGGATAGTCGCATCGAGCGTAGGCGACACGACGGGCGTCGCAGTGAGTTCCGCGAAGTTCCGGAAGGTCACCCAGACCTCGACGTCCTGGCGATCGAGTGCAACGATCGGGATGGAGAGCTCTGGATTCCCGTAAAAGTAAAAGGGTAAGTTCGTGTAGTACGTCCGGGTCGAGTAGACGTTCGTCGTGTCGTACTTGCCGGTCAGGAGGGTCAGCCCCGACTGGTTCTCGTACGGCACGTTGAGATCGTTCCAGAGTTCTATGTACTCGCCCGTCAGCGTCTGGATCGACTGACCACCAATCTTGAGCTCGGCCGACTTGATGGCCCACGTCCCGACTGAATCCTTATAGTTGTAATTTGTTGACGCAATTGTGTTCGAAGCGATCGGGTACACTGAAATGAAGCTGTTCGCGCCGAGGGTCTGAGACGCTCCGGACGTCGAGAAGAATGAAATGTTCGCAGTCGAAAATTCGGTCGTGATATTGAGAGGCAAAGTGAAGGTATAAGGCGGCAAAAGACCGACGCCGACGGCGTAGCTCGTCGAACCGAACGAGACGCGTGAAATAGGGCTCGTCCCCGATATGGTCGCGGTCATCATATACACGCCTGTGTTCGAGAAGCTCAGATCGCCCTGACCCGTGACGGAAATGAGAAAGGAGTTGCCGGTGGTCGTGTAGTTCGTACTGAGATTGACGTTCCCGCTCAGGACCTGCGGGACCGGTGCGTTCATCAGCAGGCCGTTGTAAGGAAGCACGTACCCAGCCTGAGTTCCCGGGAACACGCCAAACTGACTGAATGCGACGAACGTATCAGCGTTGATGGTCGCGGACGTCCCGGACGTGAGGCCGACATTGAACGCAAACTTGTCGCTGGTGCTTTTGACCTGAATAGGCATTGAGAAGAAGAAAGTCGGGTCGCGACCCTGTGAGGACATGTCGTAAGTGAAAAGAACGTTCGAGATTGAATTCACATTACTAATTGAGACGTTCGAAACGTACTGCCCGAGGGCCGGGTTGACGAGCGCTATGGTCCCGGACGCGAGGTACATACCGGCGCCACTCGGAAAGCTGAACGACGAGTCGGACGCGAGATTCGCGTACGCGTTTTGCGGCGTGACGTTTCCAGCAAATGGGATGCGTGCGTACTGACCCGCGAGAGTCGCCGAGTTGGTGAACTTGTAAAATTCTTCGACGGGATTGATCGAGATCCACGAACCGACCGAAATGGTCGTACCGGTAGATGAAGTCACGTAAAAGTAATAGTACTGCGCCGGGTCTGACACGTTGATCGGCAGGACGATCGGCATCGATGGGTCCGGGGACACTGGAAACGTGTATGTGTACGTGAAATTGGTCGAGGGCGGGACTCCATCCACACTGGACGAGCCGTACGATATCGTCGCGAGCGAGCCGACGGCCAGTGTCATCGAGGCGCGCAAAATGTAATAGCCCAGGCCGCCGAAGCGTACGCGCCCCGAAGTCGTCACGGTGAACGCTGACGCTTTTGGGTAGTAATTGTTCCATACACCCGCTGGAACGCTCGCCGAGTTCGTAAGGTAGAGGTACGTCGGTGTCGCCGACACGGCCTGCGTCCCTGTGGCCTGGAGAAACATCCCCGTTTTCGGTTCGATGATACCTGGACTCTGGAGCCAGCCGGCTTGCTCGAGCGTAAAGTCGCTCGGGCGCGATCCTGTCACCGTGTAGACGAGGTTCGAGACGTTGCTCGTCCCGACCTTCGGATCGAACCCCCAAAACACTCCGAACGTCGAATCGACCTCGACGCTCTGACAATTAGAGAATGAAAATTTGTTCGTGACCGAGTTGTACGAGACGTAATAAGAGAGTGGTGGGATGAGCCATGATGGCGAGTTTACCGTACTGTAATAAGAGACGTTGGCGAGCAAAAGAGCCTCGGTGTACGAGCGGACTCCGTTCAGGTTGCTTACAACGAAATGAGGCAAATACGTTAGAGAAGACGGAATAGGCCAGGTCCAGTTGTTTCCAGGATTCACAAGAGCCGGTAAATTCATTTTTAGAGTTAAACCTCGTATGAGATCCCCCTTGGGTGGAATCTTGCATATATTCAAGGACCCGTAAAGGACCTGTTGGTCTTGGAATGGGATGTCGTACGCCTCGAGAACGAAAGGCGTGTGACGTTTGTAGACGCCCGAGAAGTACGTCACCTCGGGCTTTCCTGTGAGATACGCGTCCTGTTGTCCAATCGCGGCCAGCTGGATATAACCAGCGGACATTCCTAGTAAGTTCGCAGAACTTATTTCGCGCCCGTAGGGCGCCCCTGAGACCGCGCGCCTCAGGCCGGTCTTAATTTTGTTAAGAAATTGAAGGTACCGATGGCTCTGCAATTGAAGAAATTCAATCCGGCCACCATGGGGGACGACAAGGTCTGCGTTTTCATAGGAAAGCGTGGGACCGGCAAGTCGACCCTCGTGACGGACATTCTTTGGCACAAAAAGCACTTGCCGGCTGGCATCGCCATGTCCGGAACCGAGGAAGGCAATGGGTACTACAAGCAATTCATACCGGACATATTCGTTTTCAGCGACTACAACAAAGAGGCTATAGAGAAGCTCATAGAACGGCAAAAGCGCCTATTGTCGACCGGTCGGTGCTCGCCCGTATTCATCCTCATGGACGACTGCATGTACGACCGGTCATTCATGCGGGACGTGTGTATCCGCCAGCTCTTCATGAACGGTCGCCACTGGAAGATCTTCTTCATGATGACGACCCAGTACTGCATGGACATGACGCCCATGATCCGCACGAACGTCGACTACGTGTTCGCCCTGCGCGACAACGTCCGTCAGAACCGTGAGAACTTGTACAAGGCGTTCTTCGGAGTTTTCCCGACGTTCGATTCGTTCTCACAGGTCATGGACGCGTGTACTGAGAACTACGAGTGCCTCGTGCTCGACAACACGTCCAAGTCGAACAGGATCACGGATTGCGTCTTCTGGTACAAGGCGCCCATCCGTCGTGGGTTCAGGGTCGGTGGCCCGGCGTTCTGGCAATACCATCAGCAGCACTACAGCGCCCGGGCGGCGGCTCAACGAGCCGAAGTTGGCGGAGAACCGAAACGCAAAGGCGCGACGGTCGTCGTCAAAAAGACGCGCTGAGCCGCGCTTCTTCTTTTCCGAGTGAAAGTTAATGGTACTGACATACGATCCAGGTATGGATTCCATGTCAACACCGATCGAGAACCTCGTGTCCGAGCCCTCTGTCAACGAGGAACTCGCCCGTCAGGCGCTCGCCCGCAACGAAGAAAAGCCGAACGAGCGTAAGAATCTCATTCCGACAGGCCTGCTTCCGCCAGAGGCGCTCGTCGGGCCTGAAAAAAACCTAGACGAATCTCAAATGGCGGATTTCTCGACACCTATTGAGGATGTCATGCCTGGTCCAGGTCGCATGATGCAGGATGAAGTGATGGGTCCGCCCATGGGCCCCTCAGCGATGATGCAGGGCAACAAGCCGACGCCGCGCGAGAGTGGGTCGTCCAAGGGGAGCCGGTCCAAGAACCCGTTCGGTCTGACCGACGACCAGTTCATGGCGGCTCTGGCCGGCGTGGCCGGTCTGATCGCCTTCTCCAAGCCGGTCCAGGGCAAGCTGAGCACCACGGTCCCCAAGTTCCTGGGCGAGTCAGGTGAGGTCTCGACGACCGGCCTGGCCGTGACGGCGCTCCTCGCTGCGATCATCTTCTATTTCGCCAAGCAGTTCCTGAAGGACAAAGCGTAAAGTCAGCGCCGAAGGCGCTGGTCTTTTCCTCCCCGAAGGGCCCCGGGATCACAACCTAGGCGCGTAGCGCCCAGGTTGGTCTAAGAGTCCTTAATGAGGTCACCACAATACTTGCGGTCGCCCGCCGGTGTGTAAAGGCCCTTGTCGACGCACAATTTCTTCAGGTCCTTAAAATTGTCCCAATATTTCGACGAGTGATCGTACTCGGCCACAGACATATGCGCCAATTCGTGAATCAACACGTACACGGCTGAATTTACATCGTCTCCATCCAGGCAGATGTAAATTTCGTACCCCTTGTTGACGTTCGAGCCTATGACGCCATCCTTTTTCCCCTTGATTCCCGTGATAATCGCCGGTTTGAGAATAGGGGACCACCTCTGATCACCAGACTCCCTCAACACGTCAAGTATGGCCCAGTACCGAGCCTTGATCTGTGAGAGCATTTCTGATTCACGATTGAAATGGATGATGAGGACCAAACTCATAAAGAATTTGAGAACCACCGCCACCCAAAACATACCCATCCTGACATTTACCGAGTTTTTTTCCTGAAGACGAATTTAGAATACAAATCCGAAATGAGACCGTTCGGCTGGCGCAGCATAGGTTCCCATACCATCATGGCGAACCCGATCTCCTTGAGACTTTGAATCAGGACGGCCGCATCCAGAAGGGGCTCCTCCTTGGGTCCGTCGGCGTAAAAGGGCCCGTCTATCAGGCGGACCTTGAGTCGGCGGTCACCGAGTTCAATTTCATTTCCCAATTTATCGACGAATCGCGAAGAGTCGTCGACCATGGCCTCGGCCCGGGCCCTCTCGGGCGTTATGCCGATCAGGTACCCACCGGGTTTCACTGCCACCCCCAGGGCTTTGATGGAATTGTCGAACGTCATCTGATCCTCGAATATGTAGTGCAACGAAAAGTTGTAACATACGACGTCGAACGGACCTGCAAAGGCGGCGTGCCGGATATCACCCTGGCCCAGAAACCAGACCGGGAACTTCATCTCACTGGCACGGGCCTCGGCCTCGTCGAGAGACTCGGTGTCCGGGTCGATCGCCGCGACGCGGGCCTTGACGGCCTTCCATTTCCACCAGTCGCCGCCACGGCCGCAGCCGCAGTCCAGGACGAACGATCCCGGTTCGACGCAGTCCATGATGAGTTTGCGCTTGTGATCGTTGTGAAGTTTACGAAGAGCGTCCATTTGGCTTAAAAGAAAAGCTCCTTTTACTTTTAAATGGGTTCTCTCGAGCAAGATTATCTGACCGTGCCAGGACAGCTTTTTGCATGCATCTCTTTCGTCGGCCCCGAGCTGCCCCAGAAGAACGAGCAGTTGGGTATGAAGATCCGCGGGTGCTTCCCGAACCGTGACGAGGCGGCCCAGCACGCCAAGCGCCTGCAGAAGGATGACGCACTGGTCGACATCTACGTGGTTGACATGTACAAGTGGCTGTTGATTCCTCCCAAGCGTGACGAGATTGACAACGTTCACTACCAGAACGACAAGCTCGAGGAGATTATGACAAAGTACCGCGAGAACCAGAGCGCGGCCGCTTCCATGTTCGAGAAGCGCAAGCGCGACATGATGGCCAAATCGCAGGGTGGCGAGTTCCCATACATCGAGCCGGGCGATGAGAACAGCAAGTTCTACACCAAGCCGGACGTTCCGCCCATCCCCCACCCGGCCGATCTGCTCGAGGATCTGAAAAAGGACTTCCCGGACAAGTCGATTGAGGAGCTGGTCTCCATGGCTGACATCCGCGTCGCGGCCGAGGTGGTGAAGCGCCGTGAGGCGGCTGCGGCAGCGGCCGAGATCCCCAAGCTCGAGGATGTCAAGGAGGAGGACGAGGAGATCCCGGACCAGTAATTTTCGCTGCTAATTAATATAATGTTTTTTAAATTGTTGGCGATTCTGATCGTCATGTTCTTACTCTTTATGGCGTACATGCGCTTCCCACCCGCACCTGCCAGAATATCACAGCCCGTTGCTGCGTTCGACAATCAATATGACGTCTTTAGAGATATGGAGCCCAAGACACAGACTCGCGAGAATCCGTGGCTTGGTTTCCTTCAAGAGGACGTGCAGAAGAACCGCACGGGGCCTATTGGCAATTTTGTTGGCGCCGACTCGAGTTCGGGTCGCGCACCGCTTTATATGGTAACCTGAGTCAAGGGACTCGCGAGTCCTTCGGACTCGGTTGATTTACTTAGGCTGAATTACAATAGGGCGCATACTTACCACAATGACGCCGATGACAATTCCCAATAGAAGAATTGCCATCGGATTCGTATTCTTGAAAAAGTCGCCGAGGTCCATCTTCGTTTTGGGCTCGTCGGACATCATCGCCATCGGCTGAAAGTTACTTGGCTGCTGCTCCTCCCTTGCCGGCCATTCGTTTTCCGACTGGGGTCGGCCGCTTCTTGATGGGTGCTCCGCGTTTCCGGTCAGGAACGGCAGATTCTCCGCCATCTTCTGTACTATCTGAGTCACTCTCGCTTTTATCTGGCACGACGAACCCGTCAAGGTTGCCATCGTCATCAGCGTCATCTTCGTCATCTTCCTCGTCGGAGTCCTCAAAAGAATCGTCGGTTTGGTCATCCGACTCGTCGCTATCGTAGTCCTCGGGGGCGTAATCGTCCTCGACCTGCTCGACGGGCTCGTAACGCGTCGGAGCCTTGGATACGCGTCCGGAACGCGTGCGTGTGGCCGGGGCCTCCGGCTCACTGGCCGTGGGATTTGACTGGTCGGTCTCGCAATTCTGGGGCATTTTCTGGGTAATCCACAATCGATTCGTTTAAGTACTTGGGGAAGAAGTAAATCCCTCTGCTGAGAGCATTCTGATTGATTATGAATTCTCCTTCATAACCGAGTTCATCGGCGATGCGATTGATCTCCTCGGCGTGCTGCGCGTCGTCGGCGCGGCGAAGCCCAAGTCCTATGTCCCGGACGTTTTCGACCGCGCCGTACAAAGCCCCGGCCGCCTCCTCAAGTTCGGACGTCGAAACCAATCGTTCGAACGTGTGGACGTTGGTCTGGAACCGCTCCCAACTCTCCGGATCGAGGCCCGAGAAGGGATGAACCTTCGCCTCGTACTTTTTGAATCTGACACCCTGACCCATTGGGAAAAATATCCATAACAAAGCCAGAAGAAGGACTACCCACAACAGCAACATCTTCGAGTTGCTCTACTATTGATGGAGGAAGAATAAGTTTGGGACCTTGAAACTCGCGACACTCTTCATCGAGGCACTTTTGTGAGATCCGTCCTGAATGAATCGAAAACCAGACGTGATTCGAATTGTGCTCGCGCTTGATGTTCGCGCACCACTTCGAGTCGGTCTGGGCGAACCATCCGTCGTGCGCGTTTCTCTGGACCTTTTTGATACGGGCGCGCCCCTGGCCTTCGAGATATCTTTGAGTGAATTTCTCGAGTAAATCTGTATTTTGAAGAAGTTCGGCCGGGTGAGTATTTTCGTCCGTTCGGACCGCAAATAGAGCGAGCGTCTCGACATTCGGCGCCTTGGAAAACTCGTGACCGTCCAGGTCGCGCCATGGGATGTAAGGATCGCCCGCGGGCTTCTTGTGGGACCAGAGCATACGGAGACCCGAGCCGCCATAGACGGACGCATCGATCACTTGGTCCCATGGTCCATCCCCGAGACTCGTTATGATTTTTGATCTCAAATTAAGAGCCTCGGTCCGGGTCACGATGAGATCCGGCCAATGGATATGGACCCCAGATTTCAAAAGGCCCTCACCGATCGGTCGGACCCTGGCACGGGCTATGACGCACCGACCAGGTACGGCTCCTTGAATTATAGAACAAAATTGCAAAAGTTCAGAATCATCCAATTTCTCCGGGGCCTTGTAGTCAAAGTCCACGAAGAACTTGAAGAGTTCCGTCTTTTGCTCGACGACGTACAATTTAGTTCCAGAATTCACGAGAGAAATGCATGTCTCGTAAAATTGGAGAGTCTCTTCGGGTGGGACGGAGAGGATCCCACCGTCCATGAGGACGTGGGTCCCGGGCCCGTTAGGCACCCGCCATTTTTCCATTAATCTAATTGAGGCCCAGATCTTAAAGTAGCCCGCAGCATCTAGGTTTCGAGACGGCGTAAATCTCCTCGGCGATCAGGTGGACGAGCCCCTCACTCATCAAACCCTTGAGCTGACGGATCACGTCCGGATCGAGGACCGGCTCGCTCACACGCACAATCTCACCAAGGACATAAAGGGACTTGGGGTGATCCGTACCCGTCAAGTATGTAATTTGTCTTATAATATCTATGGCCGTCGCATTTTGTGACACGTTCTTGAGGACCGTCTTAACGATTACCACTGGGTCCATTTATATTACTCAACATCTTCATCTGAAGAGTCGACTGTCAGCCAAGCCCAAAAGGGCTTGGGGCGCTTCTGACGCGGTGGCTCCTCCGCCTTGACCGCCTCCGGCGCCTCGGGCTCCGCCTTGACCGCTTCGGCTTCCTGTTCGAGACGCTCAATTTCATAAAGCAATTTACGCATCGTCATGTCCTGTGCGAGCTTCTGTGGATCGGACCCGTCCTTGAGGAGGGCTGCGAGTTCCGTCGCAAACTCCAATTTGGATTTAGTCATTTCTAGTAAGTGCAAAGCACTTATTTACCCGTCAACAACGCAAATTGAACGGCGTCTTGTGAGACGACCCGAGAGCCTGGAGAAATTCAGGATTCCCGATGACGTGCTGACGAATCATGGGCCAGAGATTGGGCCTGCGGCTAATCTCGGCCAGGTTCTCGAATTTACAATCGTCATTTTCATCGTAATTCTTGCGGAACGGAACCTGGGAACACTCCATCTTCTCCTTTTCGTCTGTGAACCGCCGGACGATGTGCCGGTGTTCTATAGACGTCATGGGAAGGTCGAATACGTACACGTGGTAGTGATTTATCACGTCGACGCCATCTTCAATATCCCTGGGTTCGGGAGTGTCCGTCGAAAACTTGAAGTAGGTATAGGTACCGCGCTTCAGGTTTATGACACCACGTGTTTCTTCTTCGAGCTCTCGAACCGCACACCGAAGTGGGTTATAGACCTCGCGTCGGCGACACCCGCCGGTCACAAAAGTCCACTCTTTGTACCGCCTGTCATGGACGATCAAAAAGTGCTGGACGTCATTCACTACGCTTACGGGGATTGCTATCGCTTTGTGCCTCTCGCGAGTCCCTCGAGGACTCGTCATGGACCTCTACTGATGTTTCTGGACCAAAAAATTTACCGAGATTTCCCGTGCGTGGATTGTACGAAACCAGAAAGACGAGACCGAGCAAGAGGAGCCAGTGCCACAATTGCATTTTAGAATTGATAAGGAACTTAATTCGCGTACAGCAGCGAGCCGAGGCCGTTCTGGATTCTCAGCACGTTGTAGTTGACGGCGTACAGGTAGTTGGTCGGGTAGTTGATGACCGGGGCCAGGTTGGACAGACCGCCCGTCAGAGCCGGGGGCACGACGATGCGGAACGTATCGAGGCGGGAGAAGTTGAGCGTACCGGTCGGCTGGAGCTTGGCCGTGTCGAGGCAGTACGAGATGATCGCGACGTTCGCCGTACCCAGACCCGCGGTCGTGGTATTGGGAGCCAGGTAACCCCACTGGGTGTTGTAGTACTGGGGCACGTCGATCCAGTGGGTCAGGTGGCGGGCCTCACCAACGTCCACGCCGTTCACCTGAGTCTTCAGGGTCGTTTCGACGGCGCCGGCCGAGCCCTTGGCGTACAGCTGGTTGTAGTTGATGCACGGGAAGGCGATGAACTTGACGGGCTGGGCCAGAGCCAGCTCCTGAGTCGGGGCGGTGCCCATCAGGACACGCTGGACCTGGGTCACCAGCAGGTCGTGGCTCGTCTTGGCAAACCAGTCGCGCTCACCCTGATCCAGGTACGTGAAGTTGGCCCAGCAGATGTACTGCAGGCTGGAGTAGGCCGGGCTGCCCGCCGGGATACCGGTAGGCATACCGGACGTGCTTGCCAGGTTCGTCGACCACGTGATCCGGAGCTCGACGTCGTGGAACTGCAGAGCCACCAGGGGCAGTGCGACCGCCCAGTCCTTGCAGAAGAAGAACTTCAGAGGCAGGAAAGAAGCCTTCTGGTTATTAATGGTCGTGCTGGTCGTATTCAGGTAACGCTGGGACCAGTTCTGGGCGCCGGTCACGGGCTCGATGTCGGTCATGTACTCGATGTCCTGCGTGTCAACAATCTGGCCGCCGATGTACAGATCGATCTTGTCAATCACGTTCGACCAGTTCAGACCAGCGATGCCGGAGCCGTTGGAGTCGCGCGCCGTCAGGTACACGTACGTCAGCAGGTCGCCCTTCTTCTCGATACGGATCGTCGAGATGCCACCGGCGATGGGGGTGCCCTGGATCACCTGGCGCTCGACCGAGTTGGCGAAGTGCGTGTAGCGCTTGTAATTCGAACGGTAAAAAGAAACTTCGGGCTTGCCGGTCAGCCACGCGTCCTGAGGTCCGGTTGCGACGAGCTGAACGATACCACCGCTCATTTTATAATGTGTCTAGATTTTTTTAAACAACCTTAAGGGGCGGCAACGCGATCGGATTTTTCTCGAGCTGCTGGATGGCAATGTCAAGTGCGGCCGATCGGGCCAATGGATTGAACCCATCAGCCTTGTGCTCGTTAAGAGGATCGTCGTACTGCGGCGCTTTGTACCCGTTGCTATTGTTTGCGCCGGTCGGGCCCATAGGGCCGGGTGCGACGCTCTTGGACTCGGGGCGAAGATTCGTCGCCGCGCCAACCTGGTTGACGGGGTCGTTGCGAACGTTCATGGAGCCGGCGTTTCCGGCCCGATCCTCCTGCGAACGATAACCGGTCGCGCGCGTCAAGGATTTGTCGGTATAGGCCGTCGTGCCCGATGCATACGGCTGGTACACATTGTACTGCGGCGGGCCGTCCGCGAGAGTATCGGCTCGCAGACCCGTCTCTTGGCGGATCGTCGTGCGCCGGGTCTTGAGGAAATCAGGGCGACCCTCGGCGCCCTTAATGGCGCCACCCTGACCCTGGCCGCCGCCCTGAGCCGGCTCGCGCATCCAGGTCTTCGTCTCCTTTGCCTCCTTGGTGATGGAACCGATGAGAGGCAGACCAGACTTGACGACGGGATTCGGCGGGCCGTCGCGGCCCTCGATCGACGTGAGCTTCTCTTCGTTGATGTTGGTAGGCAACGCCCGGAAGTAATCGTGGAAGCCACCGCCGGCCGCGACGTTCGGGCCGAGGCCGAGACCAGGACCGACGTTCTTCGGCTGCTCGAGCGGCGACAGATTGTTCATCTTGTTCGTGATGTACTCGCGGTTCACCATGTCATAGACGGGCTGGCCATACGGAAAACGGGTGGCCGTCTTGGAGACGTCCTGGAGATTCCGGACGGCGTCCTTGGGGCGGAGACGCCAATCACCGATCCGACGACCCAGATTGGGAGTCGTCACGGCCAAGTCAAAGGCGTCCGCGGCGTGATCGGCCGGATGCGCCATGAGATCGATGTCTCGGCGTGTAATTGGCGGAACTGGTTTCGTGGTTGCTGACAGAGTCGCCCGCGCGGACTCGTCTGAGTTCTCGCTGAGGCGCTTACCGGCAAACACAAGACCGACAACGGCTGCTAGGGCCAATGGGTCCATATTATCATTTACTTAGAAAAATAACGCTGGACGAAACGAGTATTCTGCTGATCGGCGAAAGTGCTGATCGGGTCCCAGGACAGCACGCGCAGCGGTAGCTTCACGTAAGAGTTCGGGAAATCGTATGGCTGCTCGGACCAGCCCTTCTTCCAGGCCGTCGTCGGCTCCTCACGGAGCATGCTCTCAACCTGGACCTGATCCTCGAGCACGACTTGCGCGGGACCGATCCAAACGTTTTGCTGGAGAATGTTCTTGCTGGTGTCCTGGCGGCCAGCCATTATTAGTTTAGGCACATTTTTATTTACTGCCCGCTCCATAACCACCGCCGTTTCCGCCGCGCAGTTGCGTCGTCTCGGGGAAGGACGAGTAGAACCGATCCGGGTCGCACGCCGCCCCGCCCTGGTCGTGACATTTGGGCGCGAACGGCTTACCGTAAGCGGCCTGTGCGAACCCCGCCTGATCGTTCGGGATCGTCGTAGACGCGACGGTGTAGAAGTTGCGCTCGGCATCGCGCTGACGCTCGTACGGGTGAATACGGCTCCAGACCGACTGGACCTGGGTGCGCATGCTGGGGTACCACGCCGCCGCCGGGCGGTCTGGCTTGTCGACGTAGTCCGTCATGAGAACGTTCCCCATGGGGTTGTCGAGCGTCGGGAGTGTGACGGGTTCACGGAGAGGGCCTGGGATGCGCGCGTCGCCCTGAGCTGGGCGGAGCTTGCCGTCAGAAATCATGCGGGAAACGTACATGTAATAAAGGATCGCGAGGACCAGAACGCCCAGGGCGAACACACGCGGATCCCGGTTGATAAGGTACACGACGCACGTGCTGTAAATGACGAAGCGAGTCGTGGCTGAGACTCGTTCGCGGGCCGACTGCTTGGCGGTCGGCCAAAACTCGAGGAGCTTGTCGGTTTGAAACACCTCCCGAGGATTCATTCTATTACTTACTTAGATGATTTTTTCTTGCGTTGACGGGGCTGTGGCCCGCCGCCCCCACCGCCCATGAGCGCCGCCAGAGGGTTGGCACCACCGCCACCACCCATGAGCGCCGCCAAAGGGTTGCCACCGCCTCCCGAGCCGAGCATCTGGGCCAGCATGTTATTCATACCGGCCATGAGAGCCGCCTCATTAGGAGCCTCGCCGCCCTGGAAGTTCTTCGCGCACTTCTCGGCTGCTGACTCGATCATGGCGAGCGTCTCGGGTGGGAACATACTCATGGTCGTCGCGATCATGTACAGGGAGTGCAGGTACTGCCAGATGGCGTTCTTGGTGTTCTCGGTACACTCGGCCGTCTTCCAGATCGCGATCAGATTGAGCTTCCGGGCAAACTTGTTCTCGTCGCAAAAGAACGCCTCGTCCTTCTGCATCATCTGGGATCCCCATGGGTTGATGCATTTCATGAAGTCGTCCTTGGTCCAGGGGTTCGCCTTTGCGTCCTGGAATGCCTTTTCATCGGGGAACACCTGAATGAGTTCGTCGATGAACTGACCCATCATCTCGTTGAATGCAGCGAGAGTCGTCATTTAGTATTTTATTGGACGAAAATCCTTAAGTTAAAAAGGCGCCTTGACTGTGGGATCTTGTGAATATCCCTGGCCCTGGCTCACGATGAAGTACACGAGGAGGCCGACAAGGAAGGCTGGCTTGACGAGATCAGAGTTTTTGAGCTTTTGTTCGCCGTTCATCTTGGCCCGGCCGTACACGTACGCCATGGTGATTCCGGCTGCGATCACGGCTGCGCTGAACGGCTCACGGAGATGCTGTTCCATTAATTATTACCAAGTTTTTTACGGGCCTACTTTTCACGTGCATCGTCAAACAGGTTCTGTTCCGGAATTCTGGGCGGCTGCAAAGACGGCGTCACTGCGACCGTCTTTGTGCCTCCTGGGGTCGAGCCCATCTCCATACCGCCCGGGGTTCCTGCCGTCTCCGACTCGCCCGTATTCATCGGCACGCCATCCACCTCAGCGTTCTCGTTCATGGGCTCGGGCATGGGCTCGGGCATGGGCTCGGGCCCGGGCTCCTCGGCTGGGTCCTCGTTCATGAGGTCAGCGTCCTCGTCATCACCGTCGAGGTTCATATTGTCCCCCATTGGAAGGTAGGCGTCTAGAATGTCGGCCGTCGGGATCAGACTATCGATGACCTTTCTAATTTTGACACAAAATCTCTCGTGAAGTTGCTCCATGCGAGTGTCTTCGTTGATCGACGCGTTGATGATGACGTCCGGGCGCTTGTAGATGTCCTCGGCGCAGGCCTCGTAGCACCGCTGGACGAAAACCTCGGTCGCCGGAAGCTTTATGCAAATCTTCTTGGACTTTTTGTCGGTCCGGATCGAGCTCAGAATCTTGACGTGCGTCACGAACACGGCCGCCAGGAGTTTGGGGAAGAGCGACTCGTTCTTGATGATGGCCTCTGAATTCTTGAGAGAAATTGAAGAATTCCACGTCTTAATTTCACGAAGAAGTTCATCGAACACCTGCGGGGTTCCCTTGCCCTGGGACTGCTTCTTGGCCTCTAGCCAAATCTCCCAGAACGTCTCGACCATATGGGGGATCATCGCATCGCATAGCTTATTGGTGAATCGGCGCTCGGACTCGTTGAGAAGGTCCATGCTTTGGTACTTGCGAAGCATTTATTTACAGATTAATTAACGTACACACCTGCGTATGTGATTTTCAAGCACTCGAGTTCCCCTTCAAGCTGATGAATTCTGTTTAAAAGTTCAACCTCGACCTCTTCCTTGTGGTTCAATCGTCTCTTGAGTCGCTCAATTTCATTTTCAAATTGCTTCGACTGAACCCGGACATCCTTGACTTCCCGCACGGACTCCCATGATTGATGCAGTTTTGACTTTTTGTGTTGGGCCAAATTTTTATATGTAAATCCGGGACGACAGGGGCATTGGAGAGAGACGGACACATCCATTAAATTACTTGCGCTTCGTAATCCTTAACTTCTGAGCAGTCTTCTGGAGATTGACGAGCCCAGGAAGGATATCAACAGGCATCTCCTCCCCTGTTTCTTCAATTTGTGTCGGAAATTTAGTCCACCAGACCTTGAGGCTGAAGGGGCCGACCATGTCGACCAGGTATCCCAACTTTTGGAGCTGGCGGGCCATATACATGACGGCCTTTGCCATATCATACTTCGGATACCCCATGATAAACGGAGGAATGGTCAAGATGGATTCCTTGTGTCCGAGTTCATAAGAAGTCTTAATTTTACGACAAAATTGAGTAAGCATAGCTTTGTACATTTCCTTCTTGGCGGACTGTTTGGTCTTTTCTATGGCCGAGAGGTCCTTGGCCGAAAACTGGGCCATCTATTATGAGCCTGAATTTGTTATAGGAATTACTCACGCATCTGCAAGTTCTGCCGAGTCACGGTCATGTTCTGCTGGTAGGCCTGGGCGAGATTACCCAGGTTCGGCTCGGGAATGGGCGTCTCCAACTCCTTCTTGAGCTGGGCGTCCAGGGTCCCCTGGATGCCGCTCCAGGGCTTGTACTTGTCTGGGACGTACCCGTAACCCGGGTCGGACGTGGCCGTCTCGGTCTTTTTCAGGATTTTGACAGAGCCGTCCTCGTCGACACGCGCCTGAATGTCGTACTGGGCGCCGTAAAAGTGCTTGGTGTTGAAGAACATGAAGCGCGAGTCGAAGACATTGTCCTTCTGGGGGTTCACGAACAGGGTCTCGATCGGGTACAGGTCGGGATTTTCACTCTGAAATTTCTCGACGATGGCCCCGATGATCTCAGGTGAGATGGCCGCGGTCGTGTCGACCGGGATCCCCATGGGCGAAGCGGTGTAGGTCCCGGTGACCCGGCTGTTCCATACGAGGAACGCGAGGATAGCCACGAGGATCAGGATCACAATATCCTTCATATTACTTTAGCTCGTGAAAAAAGTTGGCGCGTCCCCGTAACCTTGAAAAAAACCGATCCAATTTTAATGGCCTTACTGGTCTACTCGGACAAGTGCAAATGGTCTCAGGAGATAATCACGTTCATCAAGACTCAACCGGCCCTCATCGAGATTGTCCGGTTCCATAACGTCACGACCCAGGGCGTCCCGTCCAAGAAGATCACCAGGGTGCCGACCCTCGTCACGAACGACGGCGACATGAAGGTTGGCGCCGAGGTCAAGACCTGGCTCGTCTCGATGATCCCCTGCGACTTTGAGTCCTGGGACGAGAGCGGCAAGATGTGCACCAACCTGGACGGCTCGGACATGCCTGGGATGTTCGATCTCGATAATTACGGGGCGTCCCTCCAACCTGTGATGACGCCCGAGTTGGAACAGAGAATCAGCATGAGTGTCACGGACGCATATCAGCGCCGCGGATCCTCTTAGAGAAAAGAGACATTTTAGTCTCAAATGCAACTGAAGACTATTCAGGCCTCGGCCGTTAAATCGGTCTTCGAGGTCCTGAAGGATATCATCAACGATGTGAACGTCTACTTCACACCCAAGGGGGTTCACATCTTGACGCTCGACACTGCCCGCGTGACCCTGGTCCACATGACTCTCGGCGCCGAGAACTTTGAGGAGTACGATTGTCCGACGGACATTGCAGCCGGGCTCAACATGGGGAACATCTACAAGCTCCTCAAGTCCGTCACGAATCAGGACACGCTGACCCTGAAGGTCGAGGGTCGGGACGTCATGGAGGTCCTGATCGAGAACCCGGTCAAAAAGTCCGCGACGAGCTTCAAGCTCAAGCTCCTCGACATCAACGAGGACATCCTCGAGGTCCCGGACATTCACATGAACGTCGTGACGACCCTACCGTCGGTCGATTTCCAGAGGATCACTCGGGACATGGGTAACCTGGCGAACGAGATGAGTATCATACGCGATGGGACCAATCTGATCCTGAGCTGCCGGGGAGACTGGGCCGACCAAGAGACGATCCTAGAGTTCCCCGAGGCCGTATCAAAGACCGGTAACATATTCAGCCTGAAATACATCAACCTCTTCACCAAGGCGACCAACATGTGCTCGTCTGTCCAGCTCATGCAGGATTCTGAGAATGAGAACATGCCGATTATTTTCAGGTACACAATTGCTAATTTGGGAGATCTGCGATTCTATTTGGCACCTAAATTAGACTGTTAAAACTTTAGTCCGGGACAAGTAGTATGGAGGCGAGGTATAACGCCCGAATACACGAATGCAAATCACAAGAGGAAATGGTTGAATATTTGCTTTCGTGTATTCCCGTTATTAAAGAGTATACCATGGCGCCAGACGACCAAACGCCCGTGACGCAGCAGGTCGCATCGCTCAAGGTGGCTGGAAGAAAGGGGGTCCGGCGCAATGATATATTTAAAAAGTACCTCAACGAAGTCGAAGACGGGAACGAGAGGGTGGACTCGTGCCCGAGCCCGCACGACCTGCCATGCAGGGGGTGCGGGAAAATGTATACTCGGATCACCGAGACCGTGACGAGCGAAGAGATCTGTCAGGCGTGCGGTCGAGCCGATACGATTCTGGGAGAGGAGGTCGGCTTCAAAGAGGAGCAAGAGATGGAGAAGAACGTCGTGTATTCCTACAAGCGTGAGAACCATTTCAACGAGTGGATCAGCCAATTCCAGGCGAAAGAGTCCACGAATGTTCCGGATGACGTCATATCTAAATTAAGATCAGAATTCAAGAAGCAAAAGATCAAGGACCTGTCTGAGATTACACACGAAAAGGTCAAAGGTCTCTTGAAAAAGCTCAACTATGCAAAGTATTACGAACACGTCGCATACATCTCGACGATCCTGAATGGTATCACACCGCCGACGATGCCCCAGACTCTCGAGGGCAAGCTCCGGCTCATGTTCCACAAGATCCAAGAACCTTTCGAACGGCACAAGCCTTCGAATCGCAAGAATTTTTTGAGCTATAGTTATTGTCTATTCAAAATGTGTGAACTGCTCGGCGAGGACCAGTACCTACCATGCTTCCCGCTTTTGAAATCCAAAGAGAAATTATACATTCAGGATCAAATCTGGTTCAAAATCTGTAATGAGCTTCAGTGGGAGGCCATAAAAACTTTGTAATTCAGTACATGGCGATCATCTCGGGCACGGGATCACTGAGGCGCTCGATGCACTCAAACTCGAGCGGGCCCCTCTTGTCCGGGAAGTTGATGAGGAAGCCGGCGCTCAAGCCCAGAAGCTTCAGATAATTTTGGGTCTGAATTCGGTAAGTCTCGCCAAGCTTGCCTACCGACTTCAGCTCTATGACGTATTTGCGATCGACTATGAGATCGGCCCGGACGTGCCCGACGTTCTGACCATCGTAGAACACGGGAACGATTCGTTCGGTCTCATAGTAGATTTTGCGTGACCGCAGCGCCACCTCGAAGGCGCAGTGGTACACGGATTCGGAGTAACCCGGCCCGAGCGACGTCCAGATGTCATCGGCGACGGACCGCAGGTCCTGCTCCATTTGAGTTTAGGGTGGTTCAGGTCTTAAAGTGGCATTGGGCGGGACAGGACGTTTTTTCATTCAGTTGACGCCAAGTCTAAGATTATTCACACCGCTGTTAATCAATGCACGTGGAGAAGTTCCTTTAATCTTGCGAACTCGGAGTTCTTCATTAACAATTTCACCTACATTAGTTACGGCGAAAGTTTTCAATGCAGAAATAAGCCACGCTATCATTGATATGATTAAGTTCTGAACAGCACGAGCTTCACGAAGCGTTCTCCCAGTTAGTTTTGCAACTACAGAGTTATTGTATTTGGATAAATTTTTAATAAAATTTGAAGACCCCGTACCGGTCATCATCGTGAGCGTCGCAGCGGTCGCTCCAGCCGCGAGATTCGAAATATTCAGACGAGCCGATCCCGATGTGAATTTGCGCGCGATGACTGTAGCAACACCGGACGCCGCGGCCTCAATAGATTTCTCATAACCCGTAAAATAACTTTGAGTAATTTCTTTGAAATTATGTAATAATGTAAGCATATTTTTACGCATCTTAAGACCATCTCTCAGCGACATATCAAGTAAATAATTAGTCAAATAAAGCATAATCATTAATGAAACAATTAATGACACTATACGTTTAACCTGACCGCGTCTAAGATGGGGCCTTCCGTGTAAATTCACGTTAGCCCGTCTAGGACTGGGCGAGGCCTGACGCACGACCATAGCCATAGAACGATTATTGGGAGAGGTCCGACGCACCACCATAGCACCACGATTGGGCGACGTTGCTTGTGCGGCCGCACGCATTGCGTTGTATCGCGCACGTTGGCGATTCACATGCGCTCGACGAAGATTGGCAGTAGTTGGCATTTATATTTACAATTAAAATTATTGAGAGGTCTTGAACGACTTGGCGTACTTGCTGCGGACCCACATGGCATCCTGCTTGTAGATGCGGGAGGCCCGGGGCGCGGTCCGCTTCGTCAGGGTGCTGATGGCAATCAGACGGCGCATGACGGCCAGGGGCTCTTCGCCCTTGCTGACGCCCTTCGACAGAGCCTTGCGGCGGTTGGTCATTGCCTCGACCGGGTGGTAACCAAAGCGGGTAAGCATACCGTGCTTGAGAGGGCCGATACGCGACTTTGACTGGCCGATGGTTCCCACGTCGTACGCGTATGAAGGACGCACCTTCGTCATACTGGATTTGCGGACGTACGTGTACGAAGTGCCATCCTTGCGGTGCACCCGGACGACCTTGCGGGTCACGCGACGCACGTGGCTTTTACGCATGGGAGTCTCTGTCATTTTGAATTCTGTCAAGAAATTTTTTGAGAGTGACCCAGAATGAAGAGTTTCAACTTTCCCTCATTTGACGCACCAAAGTCAAAAATGTCCTGGTCGTCCGAATTTACATCCAAAATTGTAAAGTCTGTGTACTCGTACCTGAGTCTCATGGTCGAGTATAGGATACTGAGGCCGTACGTCTTGAGGTCCTTGGGTGGTACCGGTCGGCCCATTGCCAGTTTGATACCCAAGACGTCGGCTGATTTTCCAAGAAAAGGCGCGCCCGGGATGGTCTCGGCCGACCCACCATCTATATAGTTCCACCCGTCACCCAGTTTCAGGGGTGTAAATAAAAAGGGGATGGCGACCGTCGCGCATACGGCGTCTAGTACACTCATGGTAGGAGTCGTCTCGACCGAAAAGTACACAGTCCGGCCGACGTCGACGCAGTACGAAGACAGGTGGAGTTTCACCGGGTACCATTCGTACAATTCCTTGAAGGTCACATCAATTTTAGAAAGAAATTGAGAGCACGCCCCCGAGAGCACCTTCCGGATCTTGGTGTGCGGCACGAGACCATAGTTCAGCAATAGGTTTTTGATATTAGGTTTCATGATCTGTTTTACGGGCACGTTAAGCGAAAAGTCGAGAGCCCGTGAGGGCTCCCCTTTCGTCACGCAAAACAGGAAGGCCGCAAGGCCACCGGCCGAAGCGCCCGAGATTTCCTCGAGGGCTTCGAGCCGGCCTTCTTGCTTCAATTTAGATAGAACGCCAAGGTAGACAAAGTACCCCATGGCGCCTGGTCCAATCGCAAGGTACTTTATCATCTACTAGTCGATCTAGTAATATTTCGCAAACTTGGTACGCATGGTCGCAAACACCAAAGCGAACACCAGGGTGTGCACCAGCGTCGGCACGGCACCGCCCTGGCCTGACATGAAGATGCCGGCAGAGCCCGGGGGCAGGGTCAGCAGCACGCCGGGCGTCAGCAGCACAAAGAGAGTGGCGGGCACGATCAGGTCGGCCGTAGTCAGGTTCACCTTGACGATGAACTTGGCGATGACCCAGTACACGAGGGCCAGGACCAGGGCGTGGAATGCCAGCTGGACCATGGGACCCTGGCCTGGGGGCAGGCGCACGAGGAGGCCCGGGCTCAGCAGGGCGAACAGGACGGCCGGAACGAGAACCTTGGGGCCGGTAATGTCAATCATTTATAAATTGTGTATATATTTTTTGGTCCATGCGAAAAAATTGTCCTGAATGAGCCGGTCACAGATGATCGGCATGTCCTTGATCGACGCCCACATGATGCGTTCGTCGTCTGTAGGATTCGATGCGCCGAACCAGCCCTGGGGTTCGAGGACGAGCTCGACAAACTTGGGGTAGCCCGCTCGGATCGCGATGTAATGTTCGGTCGTGTAATCGCGAATCTTCATCCAGGCGTCGATGAGTTCCTGGGAGTACATGTCCTGCCAGTCCTCTGGATGAAGATCCGAATCGAATTCGTCCGACCCTTCCGAGTCGTACGCGAGGTCGTAGTTGTATGCATCACGCGAGTACTCATCGTTGATGCCCATTGTACTTGTTCAGTAGACGCGCCTAGCCTTTAACGCGTGAGGCCGGTGACGGTAACACCGACGGTCTCCTTCTCGGGCGCCGAGTCCAGGATCGCCTGGAACGCGCCCTCGACCTGGGCCTCGTTGCCACCGAAAAACGTGCTTAGACCCTTCTTGATGACGTCCTTAGTGAGGCCACCACGTGTTTTTTTAGTCTTTAAATTGACCTTAATCTTGTCCTGGACTCGAACCGTGTCGATCTCGTTCCGGGCCATGTGTTCGGTCACAAACTTGCGAAGATCCTTCTCGCGCTGATTAAGCGTTCCGAGATCTTTGCGAGCTGCGGCAAGTTGGCCCTTAAGGTTGACCCACTCAGTCATAGCTGCTTTAAAGTCCATTTCTATTATGCACGAAGCACTTATTTAAGTAATGTTGACGCGGGAAGAAACTCGCGAGTTTCTTCACTGATACTCCGGGCTGATCTCGAACTTGGGGCGCATGGTGTCGGGGGGGATCGTGCTGAGGTTGAAGATGGAGACCGGGCTGCGGGGGTTGGTCGGCTCCGAGCGGAACTGGCGGTTGGCGTTGCGCAGAACGCCACCGACCGTCTCGGGGTAACCAATCTGGCTGCGCGGGTCCAGGTAGTTCTGGTTACCCAGGATCTTGTCCGGGCTGAACTGGCCGAAATCCTCGGTCTGGATCACGTCGCGGGGGATCAGGCTCGCGGACGACACGACGTCGGCCGAGGTGCCGGCACCGCCTGCAGGGGCGTAGTCGCGCTGATCCAAATGGTAAGCCGCGTCACGCGTGTTGCCCTTGTGGATGTTGGCACCGGCCATGCTGATGCTCTGGCCCGTGAAACCGCTACGCTTGGGGGCGAAAAGGAGGAGGAGGATCACGCCGGCCAGAATCATTATTGCGAGTCCCTTGCGGTCCATTTATTATAAGTCGATGATATTTTTTTGGGCGCTCAGTCAAGATAATCGGCTGGGTCGTCGTCCGACTCGGCCGCGTCCGTGAAGAGGTACTCCTTGGCGGGCGGGGCGCGCTGGGACCCGGACCGGACGCGGACCTGGATCACGCGCCAGATGGGACCGAAGGACTTCTTGAGGAACCAAAGACCCGACAACTCGAACAGGACATCGACCTTGCTCTCGGGCTTGACGTCCTGGAGCTCGACCGGATTCTTCTGGGTATCAAAGGCGGTCGTCACGACCTCACCCTTGATGGTCGCGAGGGACGCGCCCAGGACGCCGTCGGTCACGCTCTCCTGGAAGGCGTTCGTGATCGTCTCGTCGCTCAGCTCCTTGCCGAACCACTCCACCTTGGAAGCCTTGGCCTGTGTAAGGATCTCCTCGTCAATCTTGGCGAAAATTGAGGCGTCTGGCGCGGAGAAATTCACCGCCTTGGCCGTAAGAGAGTCCTGGAGAGTCAGACCGTTCAGCTGATGGCGAACACCATTGACCTTCAGAAAGTAACGACCATCCGGGAGCTTCTGGGGTTTTCCGTACTCCATTATACTACATACAAATTTCTTCTTTAATATCAGATGGGCGCGTGCGACGCTAAATTTGCTCTGAAGTTTTGCGACTGCCTGCCTGACGCTATGGATCCGAGCGCGACAATATGCGGTTACGTCAACAAGCAGAACGGCCTGGTGTATCCGTGTGACGTGGGCTGTTGCCCCAAATGTCCGTATCCGGGGACTCAGCCGTTAGAGAAGATCGAACTTCGCAAGTCAAAGGGTACGACGTTACCGCCTGGGTTCAATGTGAACTTGCCCCAGAGCGACCTTCCGACCGAGTCAAACGGGTCAGCACCGTTCGAAGGGGCTACTGGATCAGCAGCCGCCGAAGACCCGTTTAAAGTATGGCAAATTTTCCTGGTGCTTTTCGTCCTGCTCGCATTCGCCGTCGCCTCGCTTGTCCTGGCTTAAAGATGCCCGTGCCTCTGATAGTACAACCGGCATGGCTACTGACGCCCCGATCACCCTGGATGCTCTCATGAAGGAGATTAAGGCTCTGCGTAAGGATATGCGTAAGATTCGCGCGCATATCGAGGACCCGACAGGCGAGAAGTCCAAGGCCCGCGCCGTAAACAACGGCTTCAACAAGCCCCTGGACGTGACCCCCGAGCTGCGGGCCTTCCTGAGCCTGGCGGCCGACGAGAAGATCTCGCGCTCTCAGGTGACGACCCGTATCAACGGGTACGTAACCGAGAAGGGCCTGAAGGCCGGCCAGAACATCACGCTGGACGAGCCCTTGAAGGCCCTGCTGCACCCGCCCGAGGGCACCCAGGTGACTTTCCTGAATATCCAGAAGTACATCAACCCGCACTACATCAAGGAGGTGAAGCCTGAGGTTGAGAAGAAGCCGAAGGCCCCAGTCGACCCGAACGCGCCGCCGAAGGAGAAGAAGCTGCGCCCGAAGGTTGTGAAGGCCTAAGCCCCAGTCGAGAAGCGACTGTCCTCCCCACATTTGGATCTCGAGTCCTTCGGAGGCTTAAAAATGTCGCCACACTGTAACATAACATGGAGACCGATCAGCAAATTCCGGCACCTGAGATTGCACGGGAAGCCTTGAATGCCCTGGTCGGCACAAAAGTCAAAAATGTCGCACTCTATCAACGAGCGTTCACGCACAAGTCAGCCCTGAAGCGCTATTCAGGACTGACTGGTTCGTACGAAACACTAGAATTCATGGGAGATTCGGTTCTTGGGTTTATTATTACAAAGCATTTATTTGACCTTCACGAGAAGGAGCAGGAGGGGTTCCTGACGAAGGCCCGTACGAAGATGGTCCGGGGGAAGACTTTGTGCGAAATTTCGAAAGTTCTCGGTCTTGACAAATTGATCCTGATGGACGAGAAGGGTGAGCGCAACAACTGGAATACGAACGAGCACATCATGGAGGATGCGTTCGAAGCTCTCGTCGGGGCCATTTACCTCGATCTAGGGATGGTCCACGCCAAGACGTTCGTCATGGAGTCCTTCACTAAAGTCAAAACGTCACTCGTCGATGATAATTGGAAGGACCAATTGATGCGTTGGTGCCAGGCCCTCAAGTACCCCTTGCCAGACTATAGGCTGGTCAGTCAGGCCAACGGCCAATTTTTCATTATGGTCGTCGTCGACGGGATGGACTGTGGGTCGGGTTTCGCGAGCACCAAGAAACAGGCCGAACAGAATGCGGCCGAAATAGTACTTAAGACTGATCCTCGATTCAAGAATAAGCATGTCCCAACCGCTAACCGGCGAGCCCCAGATTCTCAGGGCCCGGGAACTCCTCGCGGCTGAATACGCCGAACAAAGAAGTCAGGAATGGTTAGATCTCCGTGACGAAATGATTACGGCGAGTGACATAGCGAGCGCGATCGGCGACAATCGCTACGAAAGCGTAGACGCGTTCATAAAAAAGAAGGTTCTCAAGACCAAATGGGCCGGGAACGCCGCGACCGCACACGGGACCCTCCTCGAGCCTATGGTCCGGGACCTTTATGACGCCCGGACCGGCCGCAAGTCGCACGAGATCGGTCTGGTACGGCACCGCGAACACCACTGGCTCGGGGCGTCACCTGATGGCGTCACGGAGGACGGACTTCTGATCGAGATCAAGTGCCCTTTGACCCGTAAGATTGAGCCGAAGGTCCCCAAGCACTACCTGCCCCAGGTCCAGCTTCAGCTTGAAATCACAGACCTCGAGGAGTGCGACTTTGTCCAGTACCGACCGGCGAGCTCTGAAGGCGCCGAGCCCGAGTTTGTCGTCGTCCGGGTCGTTCGGGACCGGTCCTGGTTCGCGCAGAACCTGCCGGCCATGCGGGCCGCCTGGGAACGCATCCTCAAAGGGCGGGCCCAGGGCCTGTGTGAGATTGTGGACGACTCCGTGCCTTGGGACTTTAAGAATCAAATTGCATGTGAAATAGTAGATGACGACCCGGCCGACAGTCCAGGACTCTCTGATGGAGGCGCTCGGGGCGGTGCCGAGGTGCATTCATAAGAATCGATTTCTGAAATGCCGGGAGTGCTACGGGAATTATTGCGCGGGGTGCATTCAACTTGAGGTTCACAAGTGCTCCAAGATGGATGAACGGATTAAAAATGAAAAAGATAATTTGTCAAAGAAATTAGTGAAGGTTGTCGCCCCTAAGATCTCCGCAATCTAGTGAAGAGGAAAGCGACCAGCGCGATCATCGCCAGCCAGAACAGAATCTGCTGACTCTGCTGCTTGCCCTGCATCATCTTGACCGTGTATCCGTCAGACCCCCCGCCACTCTGACCGATCCATGGCCACTTAGCCCCCGGCCTGAACCACGTGACCGTGCCGTCCGAGTACTCGAGCTTACGCGCCGGGTATGCCATAAATGGCGCAGGGTCCGGCTCGGTCGTCTTTAAGTACATGGAGCCCGAGCCGTTTTTATTGGGATCATCGGCGCCCTGGACGGGCTCGGTGTATGTCATCGGCGTCTCATCGATCTGGGTCGTGTACGAACCATCGATGAACCATGTCTTCGGGAACCCGTCGTTCGTGACGCCAAAAGTTCCGGACCACACGTAGGGGTTGAAGCCGTCTATTTGCAGGCGGTCGTCAATCATAGAGGCTGACGCCATCTTATTATTACATATTCACATTATTTTCCTTGTACGTCTTCGTCTGGATCTTGACCCGGTGCATCTCCCACATGGTGTCTAGGTCGACGTTCAACATATGGGCCAGCTGGAACAAGTAACTGAAGACGTCGCCCATTTCCATGGCGACATCCGTACCCCGGTCCTTTTTGAGACCGGTCTTGCGGTAGATGCGCTGGTTCTGACGGATCGATGACGCGAGCTCGCCCATCTCCTCGTTGAGTAACATCCAGACGATACTCACGGGGGCTTTGTCCCAGCCCTTTTGCTTACACATGTTCGCGGTCTCGTCACGATATTTATTCATTGAGTATCAAACGCCCATGTTTCTTATCTGGTATTGAAGCGACCGACGAACCCTCTGTACCGGTACACGAAGATCGCCGTGACCACGAGCGCTCCGAACTCGGCCGTGAGCTTCCAGTTCTCGATAACGCCCCTGTCCGTAGTCTTTTTTTCGGCCCACGGCTCGATGACCGCATTGCTGAAGAGGCGGATGGCGCGTTCGATTGCGAAGAACACGATGAACCCGAAGAGGATGTCGTCGAGAGCTCTCATCAGAACCCAATCTTGTAATTGCTCGGGATTTTATTCCCGTACGTGCTCGTGCTTACGGGCACCTCGAGAGGAACGGCGTTCCGGGAAATGTCGCGCATGTACACAATCTGCTGCAGAAGGCCCGTGCTGATGGTACCGGTCGCCTCCTCGGTCACTCGGGCATTCAGGTCGTCGACCTGCTGGCGGACGTTCGAGTACGTGTCCTTCTTCATGTTGACGTAGATCCGCTTCATGAGGGCGTCCAGGTCAGAATAGCTCTGGCGCTGGAGCTCGACGCCGGTCTTGTCCCGGATGGCCGAGGCGATCTGGTCCTGGATGGTCTCCTTGTTAAAGTCCGAAAAGAAGGCGTCGACGAGAGGGGAGGGCAGGTACTTTGACGCCATTAAGACTACCGGATAAAAAAAACAAGCCCTAAAAATACAATGAAGGTCCACAAGCGTTCGGGAGATGCCATGCCTATGCTCTTCGACAAAGTCACCAAGCGGATTTCCAAACTCAATGAGGCGCCCGAGTTCGAGCCCCTCAAGGTTCAACCGGACAAGGTGGCCCAAAAGGTTTTCACGAGCATGTACGATGGGATTTCGACGACCGAAATCGACAACCTCACGGCCGAGGTGGCCGTCGGTATGATTACCGAAGACCCGGATTACGAGACGCTCGCCATGCGCGTGACCGTCTCGAACCTACAGAAGACGACCCCCAAGACGTTTAGCACCGCCATGGTCGCACTACACGTCAAGGGGATCGTCTCGGACCACTTCATGAAATGCGTGTCGCTCGAGATGGACTCATGGATCCAGGCTAAGCGCGATTACCTCTTTGGGTACTTCGGGATCAAGACCCTCCAGAAGGGCTACCTCAACGAGGGTGAGACGCCCCAGTACCTCTTCATGCGCGTCGCGGTCGGCATCCACGGTGATGATCTCCCGCGCGTCCGCGAGACGTACGACCTGATGAGTCAGAAGTTCTTCACGCACGCGACGCCGACCCTCTTCAACGCCGGTACTCCTCGCCCGCAGATGTCGAGCTGCTTCCTGGTCGCCATGAAGGACGACTCGATCGAGGGCATCTACGACACGCTGAAGGAGTGCGCTCAGATTTCCAAGTGGTCCGGGGGTATCGGCATTCACTGCTCGAATGTCCGCGCGAACGGATCGCCTATCAAGGGAACCAATGGGGTCGCCGACGGCATCGTCCCCATGCTGCGCGTCTTCAACAACACGGCCAGGTACGTCAATCAGGGTGGTGGAAAGCGCAAGGGCTCCTTCGCCATCTACCTGGAACCCTGGCACGCCGACATCATGGAGTTTCTGGAGCTACGCCTGAACCAGGGTGATGAGGAGATGCGCTGCCGAGACCTCTTCACGGCCATGTGGATTCCCGACCTCTTCATGGAGAAGGTTGAGAAGGATGAGGATTGGCACCTGATGTGCCCTAGCGAGTCCCCCGGCCTTCCCGAGGTATACGGTGAGGAATTCAACGAGTTGTACCGGATGTACGTGGCGCAGGGGCGATTTAAGAAGGCGGTCAAGGCTCGGGCCGTCTGGGACGCGATCCTCAAGTCCCAGGTTGAGACCGGAACGCCATACATGTGCTACAAGGACTCTGTGAACACCAAGTCAAATCAGAAGAACATTGGCGTCATCAAGTCGTCGAACCTTTGCACTGAAATCGTGGAGGTCAGCGGTCCGGACGAGACGGCCGTTTGCAACCTGGCCAGCATCTGCCTTCCGTCCTTTGTCGAAGGAAATCAATTCAACTTTACAAAATTGTGTGAAGTGACGGGGGTTATCACCCGGAACCTGAATCGCGTCATCGACAACAACTATTACCCGACCGAACCGGCCCGCAAGTCGAACCTTCGGCACCGACCGATCGCGATCGGCGTCCAGGGCTTGGCCGACGTCTTCATGATGCTCGGTCTTTCCTTCGACGAGCCCAAGGCTCGCGAGCTCAACAAGGGCATCTTCGAGGCCGTGTATCACGCCGCCCTGACCCAGTCGTGTGAGTTGGCCAAGGAGGAGGGGCCTTACGAGACGTTCAAGGGGTCGCCGGCATCCGAGGGCATTCTCCAACCGGATCTCTGGAATCACAAGACTCCTGAATTTTGGAATGAAATTAGGGAATCAATCAAGATTCATGGACTCCGCAACTCGCTGCTCGTGGCTCCGATGCCGACCGCCAGTACCGCCCAGATCATGGGGAACAACGAGGCGTTCGAGCCGTACACGACCAACATATACCTGCGTCGGACCCTAGCCGGTGAGTTTGTCATGATCAACAAGCACCTGATCAAGGACCTACAGAAGATTGGAAAGTGGAGCCCGGCCGTCAAGACGGATATTGTGCGGAACGGTGGGTCGATCCAGCAGATTCCGGACGTTCCGCTCGAACTCAAGAACATTTACCGGACCGTATGGGAGATTCCACAGAAGAGCATCATCGACATGAGCGCCGACCGCGGTGTGTACATCGACCAGTCGCAGTCCTTGAACATCTTCATGGAGAACCCGAGCCTGGCGAAGCTGAGTTCCATGCACCTGTACGGCTGGAAGAAGGGGCTCAAGACGGGTATGTACTACTTGCGGACGCGCGCAAAAGCCAAGGCGCAACAGGTGACTGTCCCGGTGGAGCAGATCTTGGCGTGCTCTCTTGCAAACCCAGAGAGTTGTGAGATGTGCTCGGGCTAAACAATTTCTAGTGAAGTCCTGTTGTCGGACATGACCCAAGAACAAAAAGATTTCCAATTTACCTCGTAAATTCGCCAAGATCCTATGTATCCTAGGCCCAATAAAGGGATTCACAATGCGCTCAAGTTGTGCGCCTTATAAAAACTGCAAAAGATAGTGAAATATGGATCGAAAAATCTGGAGTAATTTACCGACAGAATTGATTCGAAAAATAATTGAATGGTCCGAGCCATCGATCGACACTCAATTATGTTTCAAAATTAAGCCAAAGAAAATTGAAGAGGCCAAAGCTTGGAGACTATGGTACCTTCTCAAGTCCCATGATGGCATCATTTATAATTTAGAGTCAAAATCACTCCATATATTGAGGATGCCGGGGTTTCATGTGATCCGGAGACCTATAGAGCTCAGTTATCACACGGCCGGTCTCCACGTCTTTAACGACCAGGAGCAGGAGCACCTGCTAGAAGTGACGGGTCCATGCGGATGCTTCGAAGGAAAGACGTCAAGCGTGTCGTGGTCGACCGAAATGCGGGTCTTGCTCCGCGGCTCGGGTTTATGTCGCATGCTTAACGCATCGGACTCTTCTTTTTAGGAAATGGAACGAACCCGTGAATGTTTTCCACCTTGAACCGGCCGCGCCGGTACGGCTGACTTACGAAATAAACACCCGGTGCAGTATTCTTCCACATACTCACACTCTGTTTCGGCGGGCTCTTGCGTTTGGGAGGCGAGGTGTTCCGCAACGTGAATCGTCCGCGCTTGGCAAACCCCTTTGTACGGATGTTCCGCTTGATTTGCGATGTGCGCTTCACAGACTGGCGCAGCTTGTTCCAGCGCTTCATGGCGTTTTCGGATCGCTCATTGATCGGAGACAAGCTCGAGACGCGGCGGGTCGCGCTAGGACTCTGACCTTTGATTGTGTGACCCATGAAGTACTTAAAAAGGGCGAGCATTTTATTTTATTATGGTGGTGTGGTCCGAGGTTGATAAAAACCTCATCGAGATCACACCTGGACTCAAGGACAAGTCGCGGTTTCGGTACCAGGGCGGTCCTCTCCGGTTCCAGATTCCGCGGGCATGGTCCAACTGGGGCGTCTCGGCCTACAAGAGCATGAACGTCGATATCCGGAACACCGAGTTTGTCGCGTGGTGGCGCGATCTAGAGACGCGCCTGTGCTCCCACGAGCCGTTCAACTCGAACCTCAAGGAGGGGTCCTTGCGTCTCAAGGTTGACGACGCCTTGTACGTGTTTGATGAGAATGCGAAGCAGGTCTGCCCGGAGATTCGGGAAGGGCTGTTTCGGGCGCAGGAGGTCCAGTGCATCATCGATGTCGACTCGACCTATTTTTTCAATGGAAATTGGGGGCTGACTATCCGGATCTACCAGCTCAAAACTTTGGGGCCGTCCGCCGCCGAGCCGTCCGTGGACGAGCCGCCGGTGCCTTCGTCCGCCGGCCTGCTGAAGACGGGCGTGTGCGCTTTTTTGCCATCAGACGATTGACGATAGAGCGGTTCGCTTTACTCACCAAACCCATAAGGGCCATGGGGGACGGAGCCATTTAGTATCTGCCGCGATAATTTCCACCAACCGATCTGGTTTATTTACTTTTTTCCGCCGAAAATTCTACGGAGATTTGCCAAGATCAATTCTATTGGTTTTGGCAGAGGTCCCGACTTGGACTTGGACTTGGACTTTTTCATTTATAAATTTACTCTAGAAATTAAGCACCCTTTGCCCCCATGTACAGGCCACCGAACGACATCAGCATACTGAGGATCGCGCACACTAGCAAAAAGATGAGGAAGTTGAAGTTGCTCTTCTTGGTGGCCTTGTAGCCAGTATTAGCGTTGAAGGTCTGAATACCTATGGACGCCGCGGCAATCAGGAACGTCGCGGTCGACATGAGAATGCACGAGTACAACAACAATTTGCCTGGCATTTATCATTTACTTAGAATAAATCTCACGGGCCTTGGCCAGCAGGGGGCCCTGAACCAGCGCGAAGCCCTTGATCTTCAGCTCCTTCTTGGCCTGGGCCACCGCCTTTATCCAGGGGTTCTTCTTCTCGGTCTTGGTCTTGGTCTTGGAAACGATCTCACCCTTGACCATCTTCAGGTCCTTCTTCTTGAGGCCGCCTGCGGTCTGGTCAGCGTTGCCATGGAACACCTGGGCGCGGGAACCGGTCGTCATTTTATATGAGGCGGGATTTTTTTTCAACTTCTAAATTAATGAAAATCAAACGAGGAACGCGCACTAAACCCGCCCTGCGCAACTCACAGGAAAACTCCGCATTCAACTTGGTCCGGGGGATCCTGGAAAACAATCGGGGCAATTTTAACGTTTACTTGCGGTCTCGCGTTAGAAACTACGTCATCAAGAACAATGGGGTGTTCAAAGGGTTCGCCTTTCTCGAAAAGCACAAGACGGACCCGAGCGCAATAAGGCTTATGTTGATTGCGACGACGAAAGAACCAGGTAAAGGCTACGGTCGGGCTCTTATGAATCGTATAGTGGCCGATGTGCGACGCAAAGGGTACAAACGTCTCGTGATCCATGATCCTTTGCCCGGTGTGAGGAATTTTTACAAGAAATTCAATGCACGCCTTGTCACCAAGGCGCGGAGCCCCAACACGACCCTTATGCAAGTGAATTTTAACAACAATTCAGGACATGAAGTGACTAGTAGACGTAAATCACCTTCTCGCCAGTCGCCAGCGCGGCCCGCATCTTCGCCAAGGTCTTCGCAGCGGCGGTCTGCGAGCCCTCGAACGCGCCACCCTTGAATTCCTCCTCAAAATTGTCGACGTCCTCCTTCGTCAGGACCATCGTCTTGTTGCGCCATGCGACGCCCGTGCACGGCACGAGGCCCGCGGTCAAGGCGGCGTCATACGCCTTGTTGAACGCCTCCCGCGTCGGGAAGGCCTTGTCCTGATAAAGGTTGTTAATCCAACTCAGGACGTCCGGATCACTGAATTCGCCGAGCTTGTTCTTCCACTGAGGCGCGGCGAATTCAATAAACTTGCGCTTAGGCGCATACTTGATGGGAATAGAGGCAAACTTGGCGAGGGTGCAGGCCATCTTGTGAGTGCTCTTTGGTTTTTGGGTGTTTAGGGGTCGTGGCGTGACTCACTGAGGCTCACAGAACACGATTATTTCTGCCTCGCCAACTGACGGATGGTGTTCATAGCCTTATTTTCGGACATTTCCAATAGGGCATTCCTCTGCGCTTGCGTCAAGCGTAGATTGATGTTCTCGAGCGTCTTGAAGCGGTTAATCGTTCCGTTGGCGTTGCGGCTCCACGTGACGCGCGTGTTGTTTGCGGCACCGGGCACACGCCCAGCCCCACCCATGATTCCGAGGTTCGCTTGACGCGCCAGAGTCGCCGGTGACCTCGGACTCGGGCCTCGGACTCGCTGGGCTGATTTTCTTCTGAGATACTTCTTGGCCGCCCCTTGTATCTTACGAGCGGCCGTATTACGCTGTCTTGCTATGTTGTTCGCCGTGGGTCTCGGCTTTGGTTTGATAAGGGTCCAGTTAATAGGACCCACCTTTGAAAGAAGTTTAAGCTGTTTATTGTTCATGGTTTTCACAGTCTCAAAGTTCTCATTTGAACTTTTTGCCGCCCACGCAAGTTCTTTAAGTGTAGGGAGATTGGTCCTTTCGCGTTTAAAACCCACTGGGCGCTTCCCAGACACGGGTTTGAGCATTCCTTCTTGCGTTAATTTGTTGCGGTATAGTCCCGACTTGATGGCTTTACCCAAAATCACAGGTCTTCCACGGGCGTTCACCACTCTATCGGGTTTCCCGACTCGATGGAAAGCATCAAGTTCATTGACTGGAATATTAGGCATGGCCCATCCATTTCTTTTAACAATCCAGCTGGGTCCTATTTTCGGGAGGTAACCATACATCCAAAGACGAGCACTTCTTTCACGGTCGACATTAATTTTAGTGTTTGTGAGTTTTTTGATGTTGTAGTTGGTTGGGTTAGACTTGCGTGAGCGGTTCGCATTTTCAATACGTGCGATGTTATTTTCTGAAAGACCGTTACCCGAGTTATTTTCCCAATTCCAGAGCCAATTGAGCGAGTTGCTGGCATTGTGGTACTTATTGATAAATTTCAAGTTTGCTATAAGTTGGTCCAGCCTTTTGATTTCTGCTTTGTTCCGGGCATTTGCCTGACTGAACGCAATCGGCATTATTTATATTAGGCTGGGATTATTTCCGGAACCCCCGCAAAGTGAATCGGACAGAACGGCGGCCGTGCGTCAAAATACATGAAATCGTCGAGGCCGCGCCACACGCCTCTGTGTCTCCCGTGGCGGCTCTGAACCCACGCATCTCCATCTGGTTCTATCTCCTCGTAGACCTCCCACGTGAACACGTCGTACGACTCGTCAAAGTTGATGTACAGGAGCTTTTTGAGCGCCGCAAAGTATCTCCAAGTCGTAGGCTCTATGGGCCGTGGGACAAAGTCGGACTTTGGTAGCTTCCGTGGAGGGAATCCTAGGGCTCGGCGCGCGTCGAAATCAGCGAACGAGGCTACCCGTTCGATGAGATCACATGGCAATTGGCCCCATATTTGTGGGTTCATCTTGTGTTTTTAGGCGCGTAAAACTTTAATAAGGACCCTCCATTTTGTTCAAGATGCGTCCCGCTTTTTTCATAGAGACGCCCTTCATTTCAACATTTCCAATAGTCGCATTTAAAGCCCGGTTGTACAATCTTTTATTGTTCGTTCCGAGTGTGTCGTAATTCACAATTTTGAGTATGGTGTTAATACGCCGCTTGTCGGCGTTCGTGAGTCCAGGGCCTGACGCGTTCGTCTTTGCGACGAGGGTACGGAGGCGGGCCAGACGAGCATTGGTGTTGTTCATCGTACTGTGTGCGGATATTAAATCCAAGTCGTGATGAGAGCGGCCCATTCCTCGCCGCGAAACGTGACATCCTCTTGGTAGTCATACGTTCCGCTCATAAAGTTTCGCCGGACGTTGTAAACGTCATCCTTGTCCTTCACGAAAAAGAACGCGGCCACCTGGCCCACGAGGCCATTATCTATATGTTTCTCTTCCCATCCGATTTCGCGAAGTTCCTCGTCTTCTAGCCAAGTGAATATCATTTCTTACTAAGAATGCGCTAAAAATCCTTAAATACCAATGCCCAAAAACTCTCTCCCAATCTTGGAGCCGACAAACATCGCTGACGCGGCGACGATCGAAATGACCGCGTGGCGCGTGCTCGTGTTGAGCATCTGCGCGTGAATGATGACCAACGTCAGAAACCCAATCCAGAAGAGAAAAGTGTAAAAGTCCATTTATATTATGAACATAAAAATATCCCACGCTCCTAAAGTATGGAGGGCTGGATCGCTCTGACGCGTACTTCGACCCTCGGAACACAGCCGCGCAAGGTGACTCTCTCGAATCGCAATTACGTCGTGTGGCGTAATCACAACTACGAGGTCCAAATCACGTCGGATGCGTGTCGGCACAGGGGCGCGTCACTTGCTGGCGGCAAGGTTCTTCGGGACGGCTCGTTGGAGTGTCCGTATCACGGATGGAAGTACACGGAGAAGAAGCTGTGTAAGCCGTGGGGCAACGACTGCGCAGAGCTTCTACAAATTGACTTTGACAAGAAGGACCAGGGTGGACTTTTATGGGTCCGTCCGAAAGGCCTCGAGGGTCCCGACCCACCCGAGGTTCCCCATATGACCGAGCCCGGGTTCAACACCATGTGGTTCGAGACGACCATCAAGCAGTCGGCCCAGATGATTATCGAGAACGGTATCGATCCGTGTCATGCGTCATGGGTCCACGCGAATCCGCTTGGTTTCGGGACGGCCGGTGAAAAGCCCACGAACGTCGTACACAAAGGGCACACGATAGAGTTTGACTACGTGCCGAACCGCGAAGCCCTGTCGACCAAGCTATTCGGGCTCTCGACGACGCACAACTTCCACGCGTTTGTTCTCCCGTACACGACGTGGAGCGATGTGGTCGTACATGGAGACAAGGTGCTCATGACGTACGTGACTCTGTGCCCTATCGATGAATTCACGACCAAGATGTTCGTCGGGTTCAGTCAGAACTTTGGCGTCCCGTCGTCGCTTTTCGTGCTCATGGGCAAGGCGATCGTCGAGCAGGACCGTGCGATCCTTGAGAATCTGGATTCAAGCTTTCGGTTCAAGGGTATGAACGGAGAGCACGATGAACTGGTTATCGCGTACCGCGAGGCACTCCATAATAGTATTTTCAAGTAAATCAAATATCAAAAGACTCTAAGAGCTCTTCAATCGGAGACTTCTTAGAAAGGCCGTCCGAACCCATGATCTCCACGTACCACTTGCCCTGTGGCCCGCACTGGTTCTTGTCGAGACGCACAAACTTTGCGTAATTGTGATGAATCTTGCCCGGGCTCACGGCCACGATCGAGCGCACACACGTCTTGTCGGTGGAGTTGTAGTACAGGCAAACCTTACAGAGGGCCGACATGCTCATTTAGGTTTCAAGAGGTCGTCGTCTCTAAGACCACGGACTCCGGTCGATGGGTCCGGGCATCTTGCGCACGACGTGTTCAAAGTTCCTGATATCTTTGAAAAGATACCCTGGAGCCATAAATGGGGATGAAAGTGTATGAACCAATATGCATCCAACACGTTCGGTCACGTACTCGTCCTTTTTAAGAGGGGGTGCGTAGGCGATGGTTCTCATCGTTCCGTAAGTATATGCGCCTATGCAATATTGTACGAGAGCCTTTTCCATATAGGTTTTAGGGGTTTATATGCTTTAAGCAAATGCCTTTGTAGAACCAGACTCTTTGCGGCGCTCACGTTTGGCGTCTGCGCTAGCTTTGTTGGCCGCCGCCAGCGCAGGGTTAGCCTTCGCCTTGTTCTCCTGCTTGATCTTCTTCTTCTCAGCATCCGTGAGCTTGTCGGGGATTTTCTTGATGTCAACCATTACACTTGAAGTACAAATTAATTACCCAGACATAAGCGCGACCGGAAGGTTTTGCTTCTGGACACTATTATCGGATTTTTGGGTGAGGTGACGCATATCGGGCCGAAGCCATGCAAGTGTCCACGTTGCACAGAACGTATCCTCTTCGTGCCATTGAGGATGGTCCTTGCACACCACGACTCGGCGTCCGGATAATTTTGAAATGTGGGCGCGGTCTAGATGACCACTGTATTGGCTTTTCGGGTGCGCCGGATCGAAAACGCGTATGACGCCCGACCCTATGAACTCGTACGCCATGAAATGACCCTCGTCATCCGAGATGGGCATGTATAATGTCCCTTTCGGATGTACGATTCTTCGACACTTTGAAATGTCGTAATCGCCTTTACAGCCTGTGAATTTTCGTCGAAACGCACGGTCATTGACGACCGTGTCCCATTTCATTTTTTCATCCATTACTTTACATATCGTCCTCGGCTCTATATAAATTGAGAGGCTCCCATGTGAAGACGCCCGGCATCTCGGCGCAAATCGTGATCGCCTCTTCGCGCGTCTCGACGTAGACCAAATTGCAATCGTACTCGACGTCACGGATGACGTAGATCATTTTTAGTTACTTTTTACGGGCTCCGAAGCCTTAATTTACGTACTTGGCGTCATCGAGAACCTGTGCGATTTTCCTGAGCCGTCTCTCCATACACCCCAAGAGCACGAACGTATACATCGCTACAATTCCCGTGAAAATTACAAGACCCTTTAGATCTTCAGTTTCCATTGTATATTACACGTCTATGCACTTTATGTGACGTTCGTTGAATGGGATCCCGTTGAACCGCGTCGTGGCCGCGCACGTGTACGCGCCCATATTATCCCACACGAGCCAGGCCCCCTCATCGGTCCCCTCTGGCAAATTGTACTCTTTGTAAATGACGTCACCACCGTCACAGGTTGATCCGAAGATGGTCCGGGCCACGGCCGGTCCCTCCAGACGGTTCCCGTCCGCGTCACGAACCTCCTTGACTTGGGGTTGGGCGTGATCGAACAGGATGCAGTTGAACGCACCATAGAGGCTCTCGCTGATCGTGAGACCAGAACCTTTTGTGCCGATGACGGGAGTGTGTAATTCCATGACACGCTCGACGAAAAACCGGCCGGGTTCGGCGATCAGTTCAATGCCCTCTGGCGCACTGATAGTCTTAGGCAATCCATGAACGGATGAGAATCCGCCACCGATATCTATAATGTGCGGGGAATACCCGTGTTCGCGAGCCAGTTCCAGGGCCCTCGTGGCCTTGTCGACCGCGCCTTCAAAGACGCCGGTGCTCGACGCGAACGACCCGACGTGGAAGGAAATCCCTATGACATCGAAGCCGAGCGTCCTGGCCGTAAACAAAAGCAAATCCCACTCGTGCTCCTCGGCGCCGTACTTGACGCCGAGATTGCACCTGGCCGACGGATCGTCGGCCCGAATCCTCAAAAGGAGCCCCGGGCTCCAGCCCACGCGCGCCATCTTTTTGAGCTCGCACACGCTGTCAAACGTGGTCCGCAATACTTTTCTTGATTTTGCAAACAAAATTTCCTCGACACGTTTGCATGGATTTGCATATAGAATTCGCTCTGGCTCAACCCCCAGGTCAAGTACCTGTTCGATCTCAGCCTGACTAGCACAATCAAAATTCGAGCCCATCTTGGCTAGGGTTTCGACAATTCGGGGTTCCGGATTGCATTTGACTGCGTAATAAGGCTGGACGTGGGGAAGAGCCTCGGTCCACTCGGCATACACATGCTTGAGTTTGGAGAGGTTTAGGACGTAGAAAGAATCTTGTTCTTTCGTGGAGTCCGAGGGGTCGGTAAGGACCCCAGAGCCGACCATCAAGTGGTACTTGTCCTGAGGATTTTATTTCTATCTAGTAAGATGGTCCGACGGGCAAACTTGCTGTTGGGTGGTACCCGCGCTCGCCTTTTCAATATAGCCACCAAGGCGGTGCCGACGAGGCGCCAGCTTCTCATGAAACGTGTCGGCGTTCCAAAGAGAATGCCGACCAAGTATCACAATAAAAAGGGCCGTCAGTTTTTCTTGACCCTCAAGGGTGTGTACGTGGTGCGTCACAACGGCAAGTCTCTGTACGGGCTCAAGGCGACGGACACGTCAGCACCTCTTGCCATCCGGCCAAAAAGAATTCGCAAGTAAAGTTACGACTATGACGAACTCTCCAAAGTATGGCCCAAAGGGGTACGGGAATAATAAGATGCCTCGATGGATGAAATTGCTTCTCGAGTCGAGCCAAAAAAATGTCGTGCGCACGCCAGAGTCACATCGCCTCAGATCAGTAAACAAACCAAAGCGCGTACGTCGGGTTAAAGCCAGTCAGACCAAACAAAAGTAAGAATGGACCGCACTCTCATCTTCCTCCTTGACCGCTCGGGCTCTATGGAGACGTGCCGGGTCGACACGATCGGCGGATTCAACGCCTTCGTGTCGGACCAAAAGACTCTCGGGGGCAAGTTGACCCTCGTTCAATTCGATCATGAAATTAATAACGTCTTCGAGGATACGCCCCTGGGTGACGTGGCACCACTGACGCCCGATACGTTTCAGCCGCGCGGCTCGACGGCGCTCATGGACGCGATCGGCCGGACCATCAAGACGCACGAGGCCAAGACGGGCGTCGTCTTCATCATCCAGACGGACGGCGCCGAGAACAGCAGCCACAAGTACACCAAGGCGCACATCAAGGACCTGATCGAGCAGAAGACCAAGGATGGCTGGACGTTCATGTACCTCGGCGCGAACCAGGATGCGTTCGCCGAGGCTGGCTCGATGGGGATCGCGCCGTGCGCCACGCTCCACTACGACGTCACCCGCACGCCCGAGGCGTTCCGTGAGTTGAGCGCGACGGTCTCCCAACAGGCCTCGAATATTTAATGTGTGTAATGAGTATAAATGCTTCCAGCCGCTATGGGCCTTTTCGCGTGGAAAAAATCGCACCCCAGCATGAAGCCCGCGGCTAATTCGACGACGAACCTCCCATCTCCCCAATCCATGCCATCTGCCAACGGTCAAATTTAAAAGTGTTTAAATATAAATGTCGTCTATGGTCGCTGGAATGTTAGCCAAGAAAATGCAAGCCGCCGCGGTAAATCGCGCCAAGAAGATCGCGCTCAATCAGGCGCGCGCCATGGCGAACCGGGCCCAGAATCAGGCGAAGAAAATCGCCGTCGCGAAAATGAATCAGATGAAAAACGCCGGTATAAAGCGTGCCGAGAACGAGATCAGAGGGCGGCTAGGGAACGGTCCCGCCACCAACGCGGCGATCAAGCAAATGCGTAACGCCGCCAATAAAGCTCACAGCGCTCTTGTGCAGCGCGTGAACTCAGCCCCTAAGATCAGCCCATTCTGATGCGCCGACCGAGCACCTTGCTCGTCTGAGCGATTGCCGCATCCAGGCTAGGCTTTGACCAGAGAATCCACCGGGACCAGAAACCGGCCGAGTACCTTCCGGACCGGCCCCAATTTTCGCGCTTCCGATGCCGCGTCAGATAACGCCGCATCCGCTCCGCATTCTTATGAATTGTGTAATCTGAGTACCCCTTTAGACCGAACCGCACCTTCTTGCCGTCTGGGAACACCGCCATGAATTTGTGAACCGCGTTCGGCGAACGCACGAGTTTCACCGAGTCGCTCATCGCAGGCTAATTCTTACTGAGATATAAATCAATAAGACCAGGATGATGATGTTAAAAACAAGATACCCTGTAAGGTAAGGGAACGCAGTGTCCCGAATTGCGTTGTTTTCCAACAGCATATTTAGCACCTGCTTCGTAAGGGACTCTTCGTCCTGATCTATTTCACTATTCGCCATGGATCGTTACTTTAACAGACCCGTACAAAAAAGCGAGTACGAGTTTACAAAGCTCGGGCCGGCAGTGTGCCTCCTGGGCCGGTCGGGCATAGGCAAGACCTGGGCGGCCCACAAGGCTTTCCAACCCCATGTTGAATTGACGGCTGAAATTCTCCGGAGTCGACAGTCGACTGTTGAATTTCTCCTCAAAATTGAAGGAACCTCTACTCACATAATACTCGACGAGTACGAGACAATTTCAGATCTGGTCGGTCTGAATGACATTACAAAACCCCCGACCAATGGAATATTTTGTGTGATTTCACAAGTCCCTGTTAAATTTCAATTTGAAATTAAGACCTATGACTTTCCTGTACCTGACCAAGAGACCATCCGTCGGATAGCCCCGGGAATTACCGATGAAAATTTGATCCGGTCCAGGGGAGATCTTAGGTTTGCAATTCGTAGTTTAAATTTCAAAGGTGACGCCCAGGATGACTTCATGGGTCCTCGGGATTTCGTGACCAGTCTGGTGTCCATGTACTCGAACGTCCGTCCGGTCGATCACCTGGGCGATCCGATACAGGAACCTGGAAATATTTCTTCAATTTTACATGAAAATTATGTCGATGCAAAAAATTGTGATTATGCCAAGACGGCCGCTATATTCAGTGAGGCTGACGTGTTCGAGTCTCGGGTCTATGCGGGCGACTGGGGTCTTTTCTCGTGCTACACGATTTTCGGATGCATCATGCCGGCGATGGAAATAGGCCACTCGCTCAAACCTCCACTTCGTCCGGGATCGACCTGGACCAAGTACCAAAACGCGTGCATGAGGGCCAAAAGGATCCAGGCCATGTCGCGCCGTCTTCCCGGCAAGCGGCTCACGCTCGATGAACTGCATCAGCTGCGCGAGTACGCCGAGAGGGGTGACGCCGGTCCGCTCAAGGAGTATGGTCTCGTGCCCCAAGACATAGACACCCTGAACCATCTGAGCCCGCTCAAAAAAATGAAGGCTAAAAATTTGGCCGAACTAAAGAAAAGCCTACAATAATTAAGTATGGACGAACTCGAGGAAGTTCTAAAAAGATACGGAACACGTCATGTAGCCGAAAAGCTCAATCTGTCACCGGGCACGGTGAAACGGTGGGTCGAACTCGGCGGCGTGCCCGGACAGTACCTTTTTGATCTTCTCAAGATGCTCGAGCGGCCGATCGATTACGGTGCGTTTTCACACAAGGACAAGGATCAATTCTTCACGCCCGATGACATTGCACTGCACTGCTGGGAAGCGTTCCGACGGGTCGTGAAAGAGGATCTCACTGGGTACCAGTTCATAGAGCCCTCGGCCGGTGGCGGCAGTTTTCTGAAGGTTCTTCCGGCCGGGACGATCGCGCTCGACATCGAGCCTCGACACGTGGACGTGACCGAACAGGACTTTCTGACGTGGCGGCCGGCAGAAGGCCATAGGTACATCGTGTTTGGGAACCCGCCATTCGGTCTGCGGGGCCACCTAGCCCTCGCGTTCATGAATCGTGCGGCCGAGTTTGCCGATTATGTATGCTTTATTCTTCCTCAACTTTTCGAGAGCGACGGGAAAGGATCGCCTCGGAAACGCGTCAAAGGGCTCAACCTGATTCACTCGGAGTCTCTGAGTGCCATGTTCTACACACCGGATGACAAAAAGATCAAGATAAACGGCGTGTTTCAGATTTGGTCGCGGCACACAGCCGACGCTAAATTCGAACTCAAGCCGCAGGTGAACTCGCTCGTGCGCGTCTACTCGCTTTCGGATGGGGGGACGGGGTCTACGACGCGAAACAAGGGGATGCTCGAGGCGTGCGATGTGTACCTGCCGTCGACGTGCTTTGGGAGGGACGCGATGCGGGTCTATGACACGTTCGAGGAGCTTCCGGGACGCAAGGGATACGGACTCGTGTTCGGTACTGGCAAAGCCGAATTCATTACACGCGCCAGGTCTATCGACTGGGCCAATGTGAGTTTCTTGTCGACCAACTCCGCCTTGAACCTGAGGACCTCGATCATTCACGACCAATTTGCCGAATGATGAACTCGCCGATCATCTCGACGGAGGTATCGGGAGCGACCTTGAGGGTCATGCCGTTACTGACAGCCTTGAGAAGATTCGCCTCACCAAAGTCAAACTTGTAGACGTCGCTCGTCCCCTTGCGGAGGTGCGGCTTGCGTCCAAGGACCGGGTGCTTGATTTTCATATCAAATTTAGGGATGACGGTCACGTAGAACTCGGCAGGCTTGACGTCGACGAACACGTGGAAATCGCACCCGGCGTCCCGCAGGTTCTCGTGCTGAAAGCCGCCCTGGACGCCGAGTCGGGCCGTCTTGACCTCGATCTTTTTGCCGAGGATTATGATATCGTACGTACCATCCTTTGAGTTCTTGTCATCGTCCACGAAGACGTGGTCGATGCCAGTGACTCGGCACACCTCGGCCAGAAGGCGCTCGCCGACCTTGCCGGAATAGTCCGGCTTGAGTTCGTCCATGGCTGTGAACGGCGCCAAGCCCCACGTCGACTTGGCGCGCTGAATTGCCAACTGGGACTCGCCGATGGACTTGAGGAGAGACGCGGCCATTTACGGCTTAGAGGCCTGACGCTGTTAATTGGTAGGAAAAATGAACGAGTGTCAGTGCCACGTCGAGGCCGAAGAGTCTTTTGTGAAGGTGCAGGGCTCGGATATCTACTTTCACTGTGACGTAGACGAGACAACAATTTTGGAGCTCAACATGAAACTCAAGAAATTGGAGACTGAATTACTCCACAAATACATCGACCTCGGCATCAAGTCACGCCCCGAGATTCGGATCTGGATCCGGTCGGACGGGGGGGATCTCCACTCGGGTCTGAGTGGTATGGATTGCATTCGGTCCATTCGTCGCTGCAAGGTTCGTACGATCGCCGACGGCGTCTGTTCGTCGGCCGCGACGTTTCTGCTTCTGGGCGGGCGGACCCGGCACATGACCGAGAATTCGTACATAATGATTCATCAATTGAATATGGACGGGACTTGGGGAAAGTTCGAGGATTTCAAGGACCAGATGGAAAATCTCGAACAATTTATGCAGCGATTTAAGGATATTTATACACGCGAAACCAAAATTCCCGAGCGGGACCTGAAGAAGCTACTCAAGCGGGATGTTTACATGGACGCGGCCAAGTGTCTGGATTGGCGGGTCGTGGATGGGATTTGGTCTTGAGACCGAGTCCGAAGGACTCGTGATCCTTTGGGGCCGCAGTCCCTTCGGGACTGACCCTACTCCTCCTTGGAGTCCTCGACCTCCTCCTCCTCGACGATCACGGGCGCCGAGACGGCCTCGATGTTTGAGGGGGCCGCCTTGGGCTCCATGGAAGGGAACTTGATGGCGCCCTTCTGGAACTTCTCGTTGAACTTCTTGTACAGGAAGTAGCCGATGACGAGGATGGCTACGACGGCCACGATGTTGAAAAGGTTAAAGAGGGACTTGGACTTGATGTCCTCGATGGTAGCGCGCTTGATGTGATCCACGACTGGAGGGGAGCTCATTACTAAAAAAACAGGTTTTCTATGGCCCAGGATGGCGCACCCCCATTGAATTTCCAATGGAAATCGAACAGGCCTGGCTTGCATTTGATTCCCTTCGGAAGGAGGCTGAGCCTGAACCCAAGCGGATAGCCGATTCTGAGATATTTTGTGGCCTGTGCGGTGGCATCAAATCATACGGCGTCTATGACGACCTTCCGACCTGCACGGAGTGCGGAGCGTGCGACGTAGAGTACGTCTGTGAAGAGGCCGAGTGGCGCTCTGGATGCGAGGACGGCGTGGATCAGTCGCGCGTCGGCGCCCCCGTCAACACGGATCACTTCTCGGCGGCCTGGGGGCAGGGGACCATCATGAACGTGCAAAGGAGCGCCTCGTACGCCCAGAAGCGCCTGGCCCGCATCAACTTCCACTCGATGATGAATCACCGAGACAGGGCGCTTTTTCATGCGTACGCCGACCTGGATCGCGTCGGCAAGCAGATTCTCAGTTTGCCTGATGCCGTAATGTATCAGGTAAAAATCAAGTACAAGGCTTTCAACGAGGCCGTCCTGACGCGCGGCGCTGTCCGGAACGGGATCAAGGCGAACTGCATCTTCCAGGCTTGCCGCGAGTTCAATGTGCCGCGGACGACGCGCGAGATTGCCGAGGCGTTCGGAATCCCGGCCCGGGACATATCTCGGACGTTTGAGATTTACCAGGAGCAGGTGCCAGAGTCGCAGGTCCACGTGACGAACCCGTCTGATCTCGTCGCGCGTTTCTTCAAGGACGTCACGTGTGTGCCCGACGATCAAAGAGGCAAGGTGTGTATGCGGATACGCAAAATATGCAAGCAGTTGGAGGAGTGCGTCGAGCTCATGGGGCGGACGCCCAAGGCGGTCGTGTGCTCGGTCATGTACATCGCGCTCTCAGACGCGGGCTTTGCGCCGAACAAGGCTGAACTCTGCCGCGTGTGCGATGTTTCCGTCCCGACTCTGGGGAAGATCGAAGCGATTATCAAGAATCAGTTAAGGAACTCGTGATACTATTTTGTAATGTCGACCCCGATCATACTCTTCGTAAGCACGCCGTGTTACGGAGGCGTTTGTCTCCAGGCCTATGCCGAGTCTATGCTTCGTCTCCAGCGTACGTGCGCCGCGAATGGCATCCAGATGATGCTCGACACGACCGAGAACGAGTCGCTCGTCCACCGGGCACGCAACCTGGCCGTCGCACGCTTCTATCAAAAGTGCCCTCAGGCGACTCATTTTCTGTTTATCGACGCCGACATTCACTTTGACCCCGAGTCGGTGATCCGCCTTCTCAAGTCGGGGCACGAGGTTTCATGCGCGGCTTATCCCAAGAAGTGCGTGATGTGGGACGCGGTCGACGCGTACCACAAGGCCGGCCAGACTGGTCGCGACCCGGCCCGCGTCGCGTCGTCGCTCGTCATGAACTTCAAGTTCGCCAACACGCCCGTCAAGGATGGGTTCGCCGAGGTGCTCGACGGCCCGACCGGCTTTTTGCTGATTAAGCGCGACGTGTTCACCAAGATGCACGCCAAGTACCCCGAGCTCAACTGCGTCAACGACCACCAGAACAAGGACCTGGATGAGTACGTGGCCGTTTTTGATTGTATGATCGATCCGGTCTCTCGCCGGTACCTTTCCGAGGACTATGCGTTCTGTCGCCGCTGGCAGCAGATGGGCGGTCAGATCTTCGCGGACGTCATGACGGTCCTGGGCCATGTCGGTAATATCCGATTCCAGGGCTCTTTGGAAGAGCGGCTTAAGGCTTAGAAACAATTTGTAATTAATGACCGTCCTACACGTGGTCGCCATGACCCGTAACAAATCAATCAGCGCGACGACCCTACACACTATGATGAATATCCACATGCTGTGTATGATGCGCGGTACGCACCTAGAGATTCACTTTCTCGACAACAAGTCGACTCTGCCTAAGCTCATCAAGACGGGCGAGCGCATTTTCTTCATGGACTACGGCACGAATTTGAATAACGAAATCCTGACGAAGGTCGTCGACCCGTTCGAGAAGGGCGTCCAGGTTCTCGTGTTCCCGTCGGTCCGCGAGGGTATCGACTGGGCCCAGTTCGAGAAGAAGACCAAGGAGGGCTCCAAAGAGAGCCCGCACCAGCGAGGCCTCAACTTTGACACCGAGGTCGGTAAGAAGCTCAGTGAGGGTGTGTACGAGTGCGCCAAGACAGAGGCGCGCGTATGGGTCATGGACGCCAAGCCGGTCGACAAGAAGCTCCGGGGTGGAAAGGTGCCGATCAAGCTCCCACTCGACGGCGCCGGTGAGATGTTTGGGGCCCTCGCATCCATGGGGATTAAAATTGGTGTCGCGTCCGAGGCAATCGTCGTGTGCCACTACGTCCATGAATGTTTTGGAAATATCCTCGAGGCCTCGGGCGTCAACTTGGCGCCTTAGAGGTTTGAGTCTTTGAATTTGTATCTAAAAATGGATCCTAGGGAATTTATCGCAAAAGTCTGGCACTCGGCCGACCCTGCGAGATTTCCGGGACCTCAACCAGTCTCTATCGAGCGGAGGCATTTCCCTTTGTTGAAAAAGCAGCCATACGTCGTCTGTGAAAAGACGGACGGTACACGGCACTTTCTCATCAGTTGCGAATCGGGCGTGTTCCTTGTGAATCGGGCATTTCACACCGAGCCCGTCAAGATTCGCATACCCAAGGACACTCTACTCGATGGCGAACTTGTAAAATTGAAAAATGGACGGGTCCAGTTTGTGGTTCATGATGCTGTGATGGTCAGAGGGGAAGACTTGAGTAATTTTGATTTGAAATTAAGACTTGAGAAGGCCCGGTCGGTCGTCAAGGCCATCATCAAGACTGCGACAGCCCCCTTCGAGGTCCGGGTCAAGGTCATGGAGGACCTGAAAGACTTCAGGTCCTTTCCTGATCTAAATTCATTCGAGTACGAGACGGACGGTTTGGTCTTCACACCCGTGAATGAACCCATCCGTATGGGGACCCACGAGACCATGTTCAAGTGGAAGCCGCGCGAGCGGATCACGATCGACTTTGAGTTGCGGAAAGGGTTCGAACTTTTCGTACAGGATCGGGGAGTCCCGTACAAAGAGGCCGAGTTGAACCGCAACCCCTCGCACCTAGCGGAGGGCACTATCGTCGAATGTGGCTATGGAGACAACGGGTGGATGATCGAGAAGGTCCGGACGGACAAGACGCACGCGAACAACCGCCGCACATATTTTAGGACCATAGTGAATATTCGTGAGAATATTCAGCTTAGTGAATTCATAGGCCTGTAAAAGGCCATATAGAATTCACCCCGGAGATTGACAATACCTGGAATTTCACGCACCGATTCATCATCCTTAATGTACCATTTGTCGTATCGTCTCACAAGCAGCGCGTAGTGTCCCCCGTTACGAACTCCCATATGGAGCACACATGCGAACAGTTTGCGTCCCTCAAACTCTAAAGGAATTTCAATAGGAAATTTATAGTCGTACATCGAAAACGAAAAGCATATAATCTTGGGCCATTGTGTGACGACCCGCCGGACGATCGCGGTCGGGTGCGTATTCCCCGAGTCATCAGTGTAATTTTCGATCGAAATTGGTTCGGACCGTTCTTCGATCAGATCTTTGAGCCGACAGGGTTCCTTCACGTCCAGAATCAAGGACGTAAAGGGGTTCCGGACGATCGAGAGGCCTCCGTCCCATTCCGTCGCCTGGCCATCCTCTCCATTGAAAATGTCCGTCACGAATTCTTTGCCGAGCGAAGTCTCGAACGTGTCGATGAGGAGCAGGACGACCTCCTGCGCGTCGTGTTGGTTCATGTTCGCAAAGTCGGGGTACCGGACGCGAAAAGCCCCGAGCAAGTCGCTCGGACTCACGGGGTCCGACCGGTCTTTTAAAAACAATTGCTTGACAACCTTTTGGTACTCTCTGGTGACGTCACACGGGCACGTCGAGAGGTCGGTCGCGAAAAAGTGTTTTGTGAGCGGCGGGACGTGTGCCAGGGCCTGAACTGCAGTATTGAAAAAGCACGAGTTCCCGAGGTTGTGGAGCCCTCTCATCTTAGAGACAAAGCACGTTAATTCTATAAATGGAAATCGCATCCAACTCTGCTCCGATGAGCCGTCCTCTGTTTGAGAAGTGGGCCCCGATCATCTCCAAGTTCAAGTCGGACCCGAATACAGAGATTGAGATCCGTTTCGGCCGCAAGGCTGGCAAGGGCTTCGACACGAACGTCGGCCGCGAGTCCTTCGAGAAGGCTTTCCGAGCCCTGATGAAGTACCAGGCCTGGGAGAGCACGAAGCACACCAACTCGACGATTTACTACTTCGCGGGCGATAAGCGCCTTTCGGTCGACGAGGCGACGGACGAGCAGGTCGGTCAGATCAAGAAGCGCGTCAATGTGGACGATTTCAGTCTGGACGATGTGCCGTTCGACGTGCGCCTGGGCGTCTCGACCGAGGAGCCGTTCGAGTACGATGGCGAAGAGACCAGTACCAAGCAAACGACCAAGGAGCGTTGGTCGTTTGTTCGCAAAAATCTTTCGATCGATATGACGATCGTAAAGGGGACGCCCGATGACAAGGATTCGGACGAGGACACGACGTACCAGATTGAGATGGAGATTATCGACCCCAAGGCACTCGAGGGAGAGAAGGATACGTTCAACCTCCTTCACAAGGTGTTCGATCTCATGAAGTGCGTCTAGGCCTTGGCGACCTTCTCGAGCCAGACCTTCTTGAACTTTTTGTCAATGCCTGCGCGCTCGAGACCGGCCCACGTGTATGTATTGTTCGGCCCGGTCGGCAGGCCGAGGTTCACGAAAGCGTTATTTAAATTAGCAAGTCCAGTGCGGTTACGCGGCAGGGCCCATTCCTTCTTGAGTGGATCCGCCTTCGGGCTCTTCTTGGGGGGCGGGGTGCGTTTGGGGATGTTGGGCGTCTGGCGGCGCTCGGGGACGTAGGCGGGAATGTGGCGGCGCTCACCGGTGATGGCGTTTTCGACGTCGCGCGCGGCGCGAGCGGGGCTCGTGGGCGCTTCACGGTTTATCCATGTGCGGATAGCCTCCTTCATATTCGCCACCTTGGGTTTGGGTTTCTGGAAGGCCAGGTTCGTCACCAGGTTCTTGTAGCGCTGGACCTTGTTTGCCGGCATCCAGTTCGGGACCTGGATGCGGCTCACGTACCGGGCCTTGGCCGGCTCGTTCGCACGCAGCCCCCTCGTCTCCTTCACGAACTTCTTGTAGGCCTTATTGACGTTGGCCTTGAGTGCCTTGCCACGGGCACCCACGGGCAATTTACCATAAATACCAAGGAACGTGTGTTCGTTGCCGTTCCGATAAAGATTACCCAGATTCTGGGAGAGGCGCAGGCCGTACTCAAACTCACGCGCCATGGCGTTGTTGTTGCTGTTCGAACCGGCCGAGCTCGGGGCCCGCTTGGGGCTCGGCGTCTTTGTCCGCGTGGGGCTCGGCGCTGGACGCTTGCCCTCCACGAAAGCCCGGAGGGTGTTGAATCGGTTCGCCTTGGCGATCGCGTTATATTCGGCGTGATTATTGGCCGGCAAAAGCTTCTTGGCGATCTTGTTCTGTTCCGCGACCGGGATGGTGGCCCATGCTCTTTGGGTCTGGACGCCCTCACTCGTCGTACGGGTGACGCGACCGTCGTTTCCGAACTTGTAAAACATGCCATCGACGACCACGTCGTAGGACCGGTTGAGCTTGTTCGTGACGCCCGCCTTTTCCTGGATGAGGCCAATGAGGCGCGCCGGGTTCATCTTGGTGTTCGCCTCTGGTATGTTCATGTTGCGCGCGATGGCCAAGAGCTCAGCCTTGGTCAAGCGCGTCGCCTGCCGGTTGTTGATGCGAAGGACGCGGTTCAGACCCATCTTCACGACGTGCTGAAGTCCGGGCTTGAACGTGTTGTTGCCGAGGGCCATGACGTTCGTCTTGACGTTCGCCGGGATCTTGAAGATGTTGCGAACGGCCGCGGGGATGTTGCGACCCGCCTCGGTGTACGTCTTTATCACCGTCTTGCGCCCGGCGGCTAGGCCCTCCGGGACCTTGAACCAGTACGGCTGCTTCCCCGGACCAGGCCGCACGTAGAATCCAGGCTTCATGGCGTTCCACGACGGTGCGCGGCGATTCTTGGGACCGGCCGCGACCGAAGCGCTCCGCGGCGCCTCGAGCGGGAACCCAAGCCGACTGAAGACGTTGCGCGTCGCGGCCGGTATGGGGACGCCCGCCTTTTCGTACGCCTTGGCGACTACGACAGCGTTCTTCTTTCCCAGACCCATGGCGCCGCGATTGAGCCACTCACCGGTCTGAGGCTCCCGTTCCATCTTGCGCCACTTGTAAAAGCGCGGCTTGCCGTTCGTCCCGGGTCGCACGTAGAAACCCGGCCGCGTCGCGTTCCAGGATCTCGCCAATGGGTACCGGTTCGCCAGCTTGGCCTTCTTGGCCGCGGCGTTCCCACCCTTGGCAGGCTTGCCGATCGCGCGATTCTTGCCGAGGTTCAGGGCCAGCATGGCCGTGAGGTCGTATTTAGGAGTGAAAAACTCCTTGAAAAGCTTGCGGGGCTCGTCGCGCTCCGAAGGGTCCTTGATGCCCGTAAAGAGGACCGTCCCGTTCTTAAAGAACTGGTAGGTCCATTTGGGGCTCTTGAGTTTCAGGACGACGGCCGGGACGCCGAATCCAACGACCGCATCGTACTTCTTTATCTCGTCGCGCATCGTCTCCGGCAGGGACCGCAGTTCACCCGCAAGTCCATCGAGGTCAATCTCGACGTTGACGTAGAAAATGCCGTCAATCTTTTTGTAGGTCGGATGGGCTCGCAGGAGAAGCTTGGGTGCCCAGCCGTTCCGGACGATCGCCAAGAGAGCCTCCTCGTAGTTCCCGAGGCCCATGACGTCAAAGTACTTGTCCGTGAGGACGATCGTCTGTTGGCCGCGCTTGGCGATCACCTTGGAGACGCCTTCGGAATCTCCGATCCACCGACCATTGTCCCACCGGACGACCGGCTTCTTGAACGTCGTCTTGTACCCTAGGACTTCCGAGAACCCCTTGGGGGCCGACTCGAACACGGACCGGAAGTTCGTCGGTAATTTAAAGGTGGCAATCTTGGTCGTCAGGGCCGATGGCGAAACCTTCCAACTCCCTTGTGAGTTGATGAAAACGCGCTTGGATCGCCAAAGTTTTTGGAACTTGGCGATTCGCGCAGCCTGTGCCGCGTCCATTATTGAATGGGGCACATTTTAATTTTCGTCATTCTTGAAATCCAAGCCGTAGATGAATGGTTGTGTAGAGTACGCGGTACCGTTGTAAATCTTCGACTCGACGCGGACCTCGAGATCGCGCGCACTGAACGGGCCGGCGTAAAAGTCCGGATGGAACTTGAATGTGCCTAGGTTGTTCTCGCGGCAGTGCTGGTTGAACTGAGCGACGAAGACCGTTTGGGGCACGAACAGCTCGTTGCCAAACCTGAACTTGGCCGAGCACAGAAAGTGCTGGAGCGAGTTTGTCACCATCGCGACCTGGTTCTGGATCATCTTGAAGTACTTTGGCAGAACGTTCCAGATATCCTTGTCCGAGTACTTGGCGGCGTAATCGATGTAGGCCCGCAGACACTTGCAGAGGATCGCCGGGAGCTCCGTGTCGAGCTTGTCGTCCAGGTGCGGATCAGCCTTGTCCTCCGCAATTTGCCGGCCAAAGTTCCAGGTCGCCAGACGGCGCAAGACCGACCCGGAGTTGTCCTTCCAGTTCGGCACCTCATTTCCGCCCAGAATTCCCGGCGTCTTCCACTGGAAGCTCAGGGCCGTCTCATTCTTGCGTGCGATCGACACGTCCTCACCGGACACGAGCGACTGAAACTCAGCCTGCTCGAGAGCCAGATCGCCCTTGATCTCGGGGCTGATGAACATGAACCCCTTGTAGATGCTCGAGAGGCCGAATTTCTTCTCGATATTGTTCGAAAGCGTCGAGACGTCCTCGCACTCGTAAAACTTGCGGGCAACCTTGGTGATCAGCGTCGACTTGCCCGATCGGGCGATACCCTTCAAGAACGGGATCACCTGCCAACCGTCCATCTCGTTCACGTCGAAGCAAAGACGGCCCATGAAAACATACGTCCAGCGACAGACATCCTCTTCGAATCGCTGGTAATCCAGAACGCTCTGCATGTGAGGCGTCGGAATGTTGTACCAGTCTGCGATGTCCCCGTAAGGGTCGAATTCCTGATCGAAATACTTGCACGAGACGAGCGACGGGTCGAGCTCATTGAACTCGGCCGCTCCATAATTGTAAAACTTGAATGAGTTGCTGATCGTCACCTCGGACGGGCGAGCATCCAGTAGGCCGTTCGAAAACGACCAGACGTGCCGATCCTTCTTGATCTCGGGAAACTGAATATCCTTGCAGTTCGACAAGTGCTTGACGACGTCCGAGGCCATGTTCCCGCGGTTCGTCAGATTCATCCACATCTCAGGGTTGTCCTCCTTCTGGGTCTCGTCATAGACAAACTCCTTGATCTCCTTGACCGTCTTCCAGGCGCGCGTCATGAAACGACCCGATGCAATCTCCTTGCAGCACTGATCGCGGTACCGACGGAATCCCTGGCGGTACCCCTGGGTCAGCAGGTGGACCAGAAGTTTCTGGTACGCGCTCGCGTCCTTCTCGAGATCGAAATCGACCTCGGGATTCTCGGCCAGAGGCTGATTGAAAATGCGGTACTCCGTGTCGTTCGTGATGAACTTTTCGACGATCTGCTTGTAGATCTTCTTGAAGCGCTTGATCCGGCGCTCGAGGCTCATGACATCACCGTTGAGGTCGGTCGTCTCGTGGTTAAGAACATCGAGAGCCTCGGCCCGGGCCAGCATGTACCCTGCGATGTTGATCGTGATTCGCTGATTCACGAGCATGCGGTCAAGATCTTCACGATCGATGTCAAACGGCATGCCCTGAGGGTCCCGATGAGGACTTGCCGGGAGCCATTTCTGTGCCAAAATTTTGTGAATTTCGCTTCGGCGGTCACCACTTCCTTGAACGTCAAGATGCAGATTACGTTCACATGCAAGGAGGCGATTTTCTATATCAACTAGGGTCCAAGTGTTGATTTCCTTCTGGTAGACGCTGCCGTCAGGGGCCGGCGCCTTCTTCTCCTTTGTGTGGACTTTGGTTGCCATTACTAAAAGAGCGTTTGATTTTTTTAAGCGGGGGCGGCTATGTGCTGAGGAGCCGGTGCGGGCTGCGGGCACGCACACTTCGAGTTCTTCATCTCGGACAGGATTTTAAGGAGAATTTTGTTCTGCATATCGAAACTGGTCGCGATCTTCTCAGTCGCATCCTTCAGGCTGACGAGGATCGTCGCGACCGTCTCACCGTCCTCGGTCGCGAGCAGGCCGCCGAGAGCATCGAATATGTCGACGCCGTCCTCCATGTCAAATCCGTCCTCGTCCTCGTCCATCTCCTCCTCGTCCTCCTCGGGCTCCTCCTCAGGTACAATCTTGGGTGGCGGGCGGGTAGGGCGCGACATCTGTACTACGTCTGGATATTTTCGAGCTGGAACTTTTTCGCACCCTATATTAAAATGCCTGGTGGCGGTCTTATGCAACTCGTCGCTTACGGCGCGCAGGACGCCTACCTGACGGGTCAGCCCAAGGTGACCTTTTTCCAGTCGGTCTACAAGCGCCACACCAACTTCGCCATGGAGACTTCCCAGCAGACGGTCTCTGGTGCCATCGGTAACGGCAGCCTCGTGTCCGTGACCCTGGCTCGCACGGGCGACCTGGTCGGTGACATGTTCGTCGCCCTGACCCCGATCAACACATCGGCATCCCAGCTGACGACCAACAACACCGGCATCGACACGTGCTGGATAGCCGAGCGCGCCTTCAACACCGTCGAGCTCTTCATCGGCGGCCAGTCCATTGACCGCCATTACCAGCAGTGGTTCCGTCTGTACGCCGAGGTGTTCATGAACGAGACCAAGAAGGTGAACTACGGCAAGCTGACCTCCATGGCGGCGCCGAACAACGTGGGCCAGACGTCGACGGCCCTGGTCTATCTGCCCCTGCTGTTCTTCTTCAATCGCAACCCGGGCCTGTACCTGCCTCTGATCGCCCTTCAGTACCACGAGGTTCGCATCGATTTCACCCTGGCCTCCAACTACAGCAGCTACTTCGGCTCGAACCCGCCGGCCGTCTGGGCCAACTACGTCTATCTGGACACGACCGAGCGTGAGCGCTACGCCAAGGGCTCTCACGAGTACCTGATCGAGCAGGTCCAGCACGTCGCCGGTGACCCGGTCGGCTCGACGAACGAGAACAGTCCGGGCGTCATCCGTCTCCAGTACAACCACCCCGTCAAGGAGCTGATCTGGTGTTACCAGGACCCGACCCCGGGCACGAACCGCAACGCCATGTGGAACTTTTCGTCCAGCACGTCGAACGTCGAGGTGACTGTCGACGTCCAGAAGATCGCGGCCAGCGGTGGCTTCCTCGAGCCCCACAAGACGGGCGCTCCAGTGCTGTACATCCCGCCGATCCTGTCGTCGAACCTGACGGTCGTCTCGAACGTCACCTATGTGACGAGCAACATCGCACCGGGTTCCAACGTCCAGCTCCAGTCCAACGTCGTAGCGGGCGCGTCCCTGTGGGTCGAGGGTGGTCTGCCGGTCCTTTCTTCGAACGTCCTGTACGGACAGGAGGTTGGTCCGCTCCACAAGTTCAAGCTGATGCTGAACGGCACGGACCGCTTCGTCGAGCAAGGCGGCAAGTACTTTAACCAGTACCAGCCGTACCAGTACCACGAGGGCTCACCGTACCCGGGCATCTACGTGTATTCCTTCGCGCTCAAGCCCGAGGAGCTCCAGCCGAGCGGTACGTGCAACTTCAGCCGGATCGACATGGCCCAGACGTCCGTCTACCTCAAGACGGGCATGCCGAGCAACCTCCTCCAGCAGATGTTCGCGGTCAACTACAACGTCCTCAAGATTGCCTCGGGTATGGGCGGCGTCGTGTTCTCGAACTAAGCCCCGACTTCCTAGAAGTCGCCCTCGCCGCCCGGCCCCCGCGTGTGGTCCCGTGCCAAATTTTTTTCTTGAGTACTATTACAAATGGCCGGTGGACTTATGCAGCTCGTTGCTTATGGCGCTCAGGATGTGTATCTGACTGGTCAGCCCAAGGTGACCTTCTTCCAGGCCGTGTACAAGCGCCACACCAACTTTGCGATGGAGAACATCCAGCAGACGGTGAACGGCACCCCCTCCAACAGCGGCCGTGTGTCCGTGACCATCGCCCGCAACGGCGATCTGGTCGGCGACATGTACGTGGCGCTGGTGCCCTCCGCCGCCGCCCTGGCGCTGACGTCCAACAACATCGGCGCCGACACCTGCTGGGTGGCCGAGCGCGCCGTTGCGGCCGTGGAGCTGACCATCGGTGGCCAGCGCATCGACAAGCACTACCAGACCTGGTTCCGCCTGTACGCTGAGGTGTTCCTGTCGGAGTCCGACAAGATCAACTACGGCAAGATGACCTCGACCGCGTCCCCGGCGTCCAACGACGCGACCAACCGCACCTACGTGTACCTGCCCCTGCTGTTCTTCTTCAACCGCAACCCGGGCCTGTTCCTGCCCCTGATTGCCCTGCAGTACCACGAGGTGCGCCTGGACTTCGACCTGACCGCGACCTTCTCCAGCTACTTCGGCACCTCCAGCCCCGTGTTCGAGGTGTGGGCCAACTACGTCTACCTGGACACTGAGGAGCGCCGCCGCTTCGCCCAGAAGGGCCACGAGTACCTGATCGAGCAGGTGCAGCACACCGGCGGTGACTCCATCACCGCCTCGGGCAACCCGGGCGCCCAGACGATCCGTCTGTCCTACAACCACCCCGTGAAGGAGCTGATCTGGTGCTACCAGAACACCGTCTCCACGGCGACCAACTCCATGTGGAACTTCTCCACGGGCACGACCACCGTGAACGTGACCTGCTCTACTCACCCCAGCGTGGTGAGCGGTGTGCTGCCCCACGTGGTGGGCGCGCCCCACCTGTTCTCCAACATCGCGACCGGCTCCAGCACCTCGGGCACCCTGACCTCCAACATTGCCTGGGTCGAGGAGGGCTCCGCCCTGGCCTCGGGTGTGTCGTCCGTGGAGGTGGGTCCTCTGTACAACTTCAAGCTGGTGCTGAACGGCCAGGACCGCTTCAAGGAGCAGATCGGCAAGTACTTCAACCAGTACCAGCCGTACGTGTACCACTCCGGCACGCCCTACCCGGGTGTGTACGTGTACTCCTTCGCGCTGCAGCCGGAGGAGCACCAGCCGACCGGCACGTGCAACTTCTCTCGTATTGACAACGCCCAGGTGGCGATCAACATGAAGAGCGGCTACAGCACCCCCCTGCAGCGCATGTTCGCGGTGAACTACAACATCCTGCGTATCCAGTCTGGCATGGGCGGCTTGGCCTTCTCGAACTAGACATAGCGTCTTGAATTTGCGAGCGAAATTGCGAAACCCTAAAACCGGCCTTCGGGCCCAAGAGTCTTCCAAGACCCCTGGATCCGAAATTAGCGCGAAATTGTCTGCCACTGCCCCCCCAGAGCCGCAAACTCTTCCTCGATGACATGAGCCGTCAATTCAGGATCCGAACAACAGAAGACGTCGATATAAATCGCATTGTCCTCTGGATACGTATGGGCCGAGAAGTGACTCTCGGCCAGGACCAGGACGCCCGTGGCGCCATGTGGTTCGAATTGGTGAAAAGCCTGGGCCACTACGTGGAACCCACACCTTTCAGCGATTCGCTTCATAATTTTTTCGAGATGGACCCGTCGCGCCACCCACACACCCGTGATGCGCCCGACGAGATGGCTCTTCATTTAAGTTTCTAGGGATTATTCATTTTATATACGACGAGGATCACGGCACCGACCAGGTACAACATGCCGAAGTACATTTGGCCCGGCTTGGCGTACTGCTGACTGCGCGACGCGACCATGTTCGTAATAGCCAGGGCCGCGAACAATAGGACGAATAGGACAAAGAAAAGCATGTTAAAGTCGGCCGTCATTAATATTGACAAGTAAAATAATGTCAGGGCCCGAACTGATGCGCGAGATGAGGAGTCGATTTCCAAATTTAACCATCGAAGAACTCCTGGACCGAGTCCGGTCTGAGATGGTCAATCGGTATGTCGCGCACCTGAAGACGATCCAGGCTAATGACGTTAAGGAACTTCTCACAGAGGCCCGGCGCTGGGATCTGTCGCGAGAAGACGTGACTGGAATTGTCCTACAAATTTCAAAAACTTTTCCAGAGCCCATGGCATCTGAAGCCCTGGCTCTGACGAGTGGGGAAGGCGCCTGGAGTCTCTACACTTACCGAGATCCTGAACCGCCACGCGGCTGCTGCTTCAGCTGGCGTAGTTCGCCTTCGTCATCACGTTCCAGTAGTACATGAGGAACAGGCCGCCGATCACCAGGGTCACGGACTTGACAACCTCGGACGAGTTCTTGCGGACCTCGCCTTGGAGCATGGGCTGAATGCCAAACAGGACGAGCGCGAAGCCCAGCACAAGGGTAATGATATCGCTCAGCATTTAATACTTAAGGAGATTTTTATTTATTACATACATGAACTTCGCCTATATAGATCCGGCGGGACTTCTGACGGAGCTTTTAAGGGCACCGCCTCCAGACGCCGTCCCTCCCGTTCCATGTGAGCTCGACGAGCGCTGGACGGAGTTCGAGAAGGCCCTCGGTGAATTTAAGAATGAATTTGCCAAGGGCCAAGTCGAGCTGGTCCAGTCACTGAGTGCACTCAATGAGAAGAAGGAGGAAATTAACGTTCTTCGAATGATGTTCGATAATATCAGTTCTACAGAGTTAAAGGAAAAGCTTGCTGATCTTATACAACAATACGAATCCGACGAGGGCATCGATGCCCTGATTCAACAATGCGGAGAAGTGAGGGGTAGGGTGGAGGCGCAGAAGAAGGTGCTCTCGGACACGAACGTTGAAAGGTACGCCAAGTTCACTTGCTTTGTATGCATGGACCGTCTCGTTGACCTTTTCTTCGACCCGTGCGGACACGTGATTTGTGACGGGTGTTGGTCGCGCACCCAGAACAAACGCGACTGTCCGGGATGCAGGACTCGACTAGGTGGTGTCAAGAAGATATTCTCGATGAGTGCGTAAAATATTCATTATTTCTTTGTCCGTGTAATAACATTACTGGGTTCCATAGTATAACGGTTAGTACGGCAGACTCTGACTCTGTAAATGCGTGTTCGATTCACGCTGGAACCTTGGGCTGGGCATATCCCGCCGCCACCGTAGCGCACCGGCATCTGCCTCGACCTGAACACGTCGTTAAACTATTCACCTCTGACTTTGGCGCAGTGGTATTTTCACTAGAGCGCATCGGATTGTAGGCTCCGGTCTTCCAGACCGTTGGCGGGGCTCCGCTGGTCGGGTGTTCGAATCACCCAAGTCAGAACGACCCGAACATGTCGTTAAAAGGTTCACTAGGTCCCTGTGGCCTAATTGGTTAAGGCGTCAGTAAAAAGACGTAGCTGTTAACCTGTAGATTGTGAGTTCGATTCTCACCGGGGACGAATTTTTAACTGTCCAGCTCCAGTTAAAAAATTGTCTCACACTACACCAATGGAGAAGAAGTGCTCCAAATGTGAAATTTCAAAACCACTCGTCCAGTTTCCAAATGACCCGAAATGTTCAGGAGGAAAAAGAAACGCATGCAAAAATTGTAGGTTAACTCAATGGATTCCGGAAGAAAATGAAATTTTGACATGCAGAGTATGTAACGATAAAAAACAATATTCATTATTTGCTAATCAAGGTAAACGAAAACCAACTATGTGTAAATTGTGTTTAAATGCAAAGGAACGTGCTAAACGAGCTTCAGACCCAGACGAGTATAACAAGAAAATACGTGAAAACTATCAGCGTAACAAAGATAAAATAAATGAAACACGACGAAAAACACTTCAAAAACGTCGGGATGAGGACCCTAAATACCGTGCTATGATGGCGCTTCACTGTAGGTTATATATGGCGGTCAAAGTCAAAACAGGTAAAACACTTGAGCTTACAGGGTGTTCTAAGGAAGAACTCATAACACATCTTCAATCAAAATTCACAGAAGGAATGACCTGGGACAACTATGGGGAATGGCATATAGATCATATACTTCCATGCGTTTCGTTCAATCTAGAAGACCCTGAAGAGCAAAAGAAGTGCTTTCACTGGACTAACCTACAGCCTTTGTGGGCTATTGATAATATACGTAAAGGAGCCAAGACTTAAAAAAACGCAACTCAAATTTATAAATGGATCTTGGAGCTATAGAAGTAGCAAGTGGGGACTATTGTAGACCAAACTATGCATCAAAGGATAAGTCATATAAATGCGCCGAATGTGATCAACGCGTCATCCTCCGAAAAGGTTCCATACGTCGCCCTCATTTCGCACATTATTCAAAGCGCGAGTGTTCTTATTACGAACATCCAAACGAAAGTCAGTTACATAAGGACGCCAAGTATCGCATGGCGGAAATTTTGAAACAAAAATCCGCCATATCAATTGAATGGAGTTGTGGAAATTCTAATTGTAGAGGTTCATCTGGAAATTCAAATGATATAGTTTACAAAGATGGTGACGAAGTCGTGATCGAGTACAGGGATATTTTGGGGAAGTACGTGGCCGACGTAGCCGTCATCAATGATGGAAAGCCTCGGCTAATATTTGAAATCAAAAATACACATGCGACAACAACCGCCCGCCCAGAACCATGGTTTGAATTCGAAGCCAGAGAATTTTATGAGAAATATAATTTAGATACGACTAGTTATGCGTTTTCATGTATCCGAAGAAACTCAATGCGAGAGTGTTTAGGGTGTAGTGCTTTGAAAGAACCTTGGATTGAAAATGTGCCGCGGCTCGATAGAAGTTTCGACCCTCACAAGGCGTGGGAGCAGTCGCACCCATGTGTTATTTGTAAAAGGAAACTCTACTCTGCTATATTTTGCAAAGGATATCGTCAGCTTTGTAAAATTTGCCTCGAGTCTGATTATGACGAACTGAAACGATTGTACGATTTGAAAGGAAAATGCATGTTTATATAAAATAATCACCCATCTATAAATCAAATGAACGTCCGCCTCGTCGACTCGATGGGGAGCGACGCCGCAATCGTCCAGGCCGCCCGTGTATCATACGGGACCGGCACCAAGTCGGTCAGCAATGATCGGGCTCTGATCCGCTATCTCATGCGCCACAAGCACACCACACCGTTTGAGATGGTCGAATTCAAGTTTCACGTGCGCGCGCCGATCTTCATCGCACGTCAATGGCTGCGTCACCGTACGGCCAGCGTGAATGAGATGAGCGCCCGGTACTCAATCGTCGACACGGGCTTCTTCCTTCCCGAGGAGTTCCGCAAGCAGGCCACGAACCGCGGGCAGGGTGGCGAAGAGCCGTACGGTGAGGGTAGTCCGAACCTCTTGGCGAAGCAAAAGACTTCGTGCGATCTCGCCTTCCACGTCTACGAAGAACTCATCGCCAAAGGTGTCTCCCGCGAACTGGCCCGGGCCCACTTGCCTCAGAACACCTTCACTGAATTTTACTGGAAAATTAACCTTCACAACCTTCTTCACTTTCTTCAACTCCGTATGGACGATCACGCCCAGAAGGAGATTCGTGACCTGGCCGTACAGACCTACGAGCTCATCAAGCCCGTATGCCCCGTGACCTGCGAGGCCTTCGAGGACTTCCGGGTCGGTTCCATGACGTTGAGCCGTCTTGAGGTTGATGCAATTAAGAATGGAAATTCAACAATCCCTGGAAAGGGTGAGAACCAGGAATTCAAAGAGAAGCTCGACATTCTCCATATCGAACCCGAGGTCGTGCCCCCACCCAAGTCTTTCTTTGGCCGAATCCTCATGTGTTTCTCAAAGGCTTAAAGTTACAATTTAATTGTTAATTATGAAGCTTAAAATACCAGGTGCGTTAAGAGAGCAAGTGTGGCTCATGTGGTGCGGCGATCGCCTCTTTAAGCACAAGTGCCTCGTGACGTGGTGCGAAAACGTCATGACGCCCTTTCAGTTCGAGGTTGGCCATAACATTCCTGAAAGCAAGGGTGGTCCGACCGACATTAATAACCTCCGCCCCATCTGCGGCAAATGCAACAGGTCTATGGGCGACGAATACACGATCGATGAATTCTCGGCTTTGTCCGCGCCCCGACAGGCTAGGCACCTATGGGAATGCTTTAAATTCACACAGGCACCCGAACCCCGGCCGTCGGGATCACACTCTGAGTATCGATGAGGTGCCTCATCTTGTCCTGAGTCTTGCGCTGGAAGAACATGAAGATGAATACGATCAGGGGCAGGGACCGGAGCTCACCGAGCTTCGCGTGGTCGTAGCCCGCCACGCCGTTCAAGGGGAATGGCACCTTCTTGATGAACCCGCGGGCCAGGTAAATGAGCGCGCCGATCAACGCAAACTGGACCACGACCGACAGGAACGTCCGCAGCTTGGAATGCTTCTTACTGAGAGGCGGCGTGATCTGGTCGAGCCAATGAGACGCCAGAAAAGCCAAAATGAAACTTAGGGCACCGACGTACGCAACGCCCAAAAGGCGTACGATCTTGACAAGCATCTTACTAGTATTAAAGAAAAAAGGGCATGTGAGAGTGGGAAGCGTAAGCTTCCCACGGGCTCCAATAACATAACTGGTTAGTGTATCGGTCTTATGAGCCGAAAATCCGAGTTCGATCCTCGGTTGGAGCAACCCCTGTAGTATAATGGATAGTATAGCGATCTTCTAAATCGTTGATGCCGGTTCGAGTCCGGCCAGGGGTGACTTAAAAATAATAGAAATAATGTTAATATGAAGAAGTGTAAACGCTGTAATATTGAATACGACCTACAAATGTATGGAAAAAATAGAACTGCAAAAGACGGGTATAGAAATATATGCAAGGATTGTACCAAGGCAGCTCTAAATATCAAACCACGCGACACATTCGCGATATGTAGCGGGTGCGGTGAGGAAAAACAGCGTATAAATTTCGCAAATCGTACTAATATATGTAAATTATGTAGAAATATACGAGAAAAAGAAAAGCGTGATGAGAATCGTGAAGAATATAACGCCAAGTCTCGTGATTGGAGGGCTGGTAATAAAGATCTCATTAATGCCAAAAAACGTGAACGTGAACAAGCGAGGAGAGATGCGGACCCTATATACAGACTACGACACAATTTAAGTACTCGATTATACATGGCGGTTAGTAAAAAAGTCGGTAAAACATTTGAACTTGTTGGATGCTCCAGGGATGAACTTGTTTCTCATCTAGAATCAAAATTTACAGAAGGAATGATGTGGGATAATTATGGTACATGGCACGTAGACCATATAAAGCCGTGCTGCTCGTTTAATTTAGAAGATCCTGAAGAACAAAAAAAGTGTTTCCACTGGACAAATTTACAACCATTATGGGCGAAAGATAACACGAGTAAAGGGGGAAAGTTCTAAATCATCAGTGCTGGAGCTAGGTCTAACAGGGAGGACTTAAGATCCTCTGGCGAAAGCCGCGTGGGTTCGAATCCCACCTGATGAAAATCTACACTTCATAAAATCTATACTTAAATTAGATGGATTTTATGAAATGTAATTGGGACGAGAAAACGCGGCACGTGTATGTCACGCTCATGGTTAAAGACTATCCAGAGGCCGGCGTCACGCTCAATGATCTCGAGCCGAAGATCCAGGAGATACGGGAAAAGGCCGACTCGATGACGATAAAGGTTGACCTGCATGGCGCAGGGCTCATAGGCGTCGAGCGCATAAAGGCGATCATCAAGCTCTGCATCGACGTCACAGAGTACACACGCGAGGACGATATCCTACGACAGATCCACGTCGCCGGAGCCGGTTTCATCTTCCGTATGATCTATGCACCCATCAGTGTCGCCATCCCCAAGTACTTCCGCGACATGATCGTATTTTTATAAGGTCACGTCTTAGTAGTAATGGATTGGCTCAGGTTCGATCCAGACCCGGAAGCCGGGATCCTACGGGTCGAGATCTTGGTCGGGCGACTCATCGAGCTTCAACCGGACACGCTCGAAGAGACTGATGAATTTTGTCAAGAAATTTATCCGATTCTTGACAAAATTACTCAGACGTGTCTGACCCATGATCTCAAACAGATTTGTACGGCCAACTTGGACGACGTAGACATGACCCGTATCAAGCCCGTGACTATGATGCGTATAATCTGGAACATCTACGAACACACCAAGTCGTGTATTTTACTCCAGAAATGCGAAGTCCATGGCGGCGGGTCATTCTTCAACACACTAGTCGAGGCCGTCAAAGGCTTCCTCCCACAATTCATGCGCGGGATGATTGTGTTAATTTGAGAACAAAATACAAAATCAAAAGGATAATTACGTTTTTGCCGTACTGCAACCCGAGCCGCGCAAAAAAACCAAAGTCGAGTGTCCGGTCGAAACCTATATCACCGGTCAGGGCCGACATGATCGGGAAGAGACCATTGCGGGTCGCCACGTCTCCTTGACTCGTCAACATTGTCTTGGTGCATAGAATTTTCAATGGAAATCTATTGAGCTGGAAATCTATCCCGACCTTCATGAATTTAGGATCAAAATTACAAAGTTTCTTGGCGCACCCAAGATTGATGAGGTATGAATGGGTCGCGAGGGGTTGGGCCTCGTACAGGTTGCTCGTCAATTTACTCCTGAAAATAGGCGTTATATACCCCATGAAAATTAGGTCCCAATCTGGGACCAGAGTCGCCTCTTGGATGACACTTTGTAATTTTGTTTTGAAATTAAGACAAAGTTCTATATCGTCCTCTAGGACCAAAGCCATATCATGACCCCGGTCGACCATATCCTGCCATACTCTCACGTGGCTCGAGGCGCATCCGTACTCACCCGGGGTGATGTAGAGTCCGTCGGGGGTGGCGATTCTTCCGTCGGTTGCTCTGAAGAATTCGACGTCGAGTCCTTCACGGGCGAACTCGGTCTCGGCGTTCTTTCGCCGGTCCGTTCGTCTCGCGAGATTGATGCAGTAGGTGTGCATGCCTTATAGTCCGTTTCATTTTTTAGACCATCATCAATCGCGTTCGTCAGAATATCGACGACGTGCCACGAAAGGATCATCACGACGAAGAGGCGTGCCCTGTAGTCGAGGTCCGGAATGGATTTTAGGATCAAAATTGCGGAGATCATGCAAACTGCATGGACCCACCAACTCGCCTTGTAGGCTCCACCACCCTGATCGAAAACTGAATAAATTCCCCAGACCCCTAGACCCATGAGGAAATCGAGCTTCATTACGTTTTCAACTTAAAAAAAGGAGGCCCTAAAAACACAAGAAATGGCGTCGGAACTTCTGGTATTTTACCCGCAGGGCCGTCACCTGTACATCGAATTCTTGGGTGCCCGGTACATTGAGAACCAGCCCAAGTCGCCCGAGGAGGCGCGTAAATTCATGGACTCGGTCGCGCCCGTCGTCCAGCAGCTCGACGAATACGTCGAGAAGCACGGCCTCAAGGAGATTATCGAGCTGAACCTGAAGGGTGTTCCGATTTCAAAGCTAAATTCAGAGTCGGCGACCCATCTCCTCAAGCTCATGGTCGAGCTGCGTCCAGACAAGAACCTGCTTGAGAAGATCCGCATCACGAACAGCAACCCTGTTTTCAATATGATATACAAGGGCGTCAAGACCAGTCTACCGGGCAGGATTACGGACCTGGTCGAGATCGAGGCCGACTCTAAATTCTTTTAGGACCAATGTAATAAGATGAGAGACGAATCGTGGCACGACCGGGAAGAGCAATTTCTGACGAAGATTGAGAAGCAGTGTAACGCATACACTACATACTTCAATAAAGACTATCAGTACTACCACACGTTGTCTTCGCGGTTCAACATCCCCATTCTCGTTATATCGTCGATCAACGCCCTGACGGCTATTTCCCTGAATGAATTCTTGACGCAGACTTACGTCAGTATACTGAACGCCATCTTGTCGGCCGGGACTGGTATACTCGGCTCTATCCAATTGTATATGAAAATTAACGAGAAGATGGCGAATGCGCTTAGATCCCAGATTCTCATGAAGCGTCTGGCCCTCAAGATTTCCAAGGAACTCAGTATCGACCGGGCCCAACGTGCGACGGAAGGCCAGACGTTCCTCCAGGAGTGCTTCGGCGAGTTTAACGCGGCGCTCGAGCAGGCCAACCCGATCGAAAAGAAGATCCAGAACTTTTTAGCCCTAGGCGAACAGCCGCCTATGGCCACGCCCATGAGTTTCATGAATTTGGCCGCCGCGGCAGTGAATGCCGTGACGACACCTAAGCGTGGCAGTTCGGATGACTCTACTTTACGTGGAAGGTTGCCACGTCTTTCGGAGCCTCGAGCCAAAACGCTTTGGGGTCTGCTTGGTGAAGGTCGTACAAACGCTGATTCTCCTCAAGAATCATTGTCTCCCCCTGATCGGAGCGCGTCAAGCCAGGGGGGAGAGTCTCCAAGAGTACGGGACGCAGAGCCATGAGCTCAGGATTCTTGATACGGGCCACCTCGAACCCCACGTCCAGATCCAGGCCCTCCTCCGTCCGGACCCAGTAGTGGGCGCAGGCCTCATTGGTCTGGGGGATGACGCAAAATCCTTTGATCATTTGAGTCGGAATCCCTCGCTGGTCCATTATCCGCTTGAGGAGTGCGACGTGGTGAACGACGCCGCCCGTCACCTTATACAGCTTCAGGCGAAGGGCAATTCGGTGTACCAGATCATTCATTTATATTCATAACTTTTTGTTTCCTTATGTTAGAAATGGGTGAAATGGGAGATTTCGAAATGCCATCATCCGACCAGAACTGGAAGATCGCCATAGGATTCGTGATAGGAGTCATGGTGACCCTCATCATTATCGTGATCCTGGCGAACAAGTACGGTCAGCCCGTGGGCTGCCCGGCGCCTTCTCTGTCGAACGCCAATGCGGCTGCTCCCCCGTCAAACGCCAGTGCCGCTGCGCCAGCGGCTGCGCCAGCGGCTGCTCCGGAGCCTTCAGAGCCCCAGCTCGAACTTCCTGAGATCGACGATTCAGAGGAGCCATCTGGCTCCGGTGGTGAGACGTACATGCCTTCCCCGTTTTAAATCGAAGTGAATAATAATGGCGACTGTGTCGTTCACGCTTCCTATGAACCCCATGATGATATCGGCCGCCAAAAAGAAGAGGGGCATGATGGGGCTTATGTTGAACCTCGTGATTCTCGTGGCGCTCATGGTGTTCATCTGGTGGTTCTACAATGCGATGCAGAAGAACGCGGCGCCGCCTCCCCCGGTCGCTGCGGCGCCGGAAAGCGCTGGTGCTTCCTCTTAAAAAAATAAGACCCTAGATTAACAATGGCAGACCCTATTCTCACGCCGAGCACTGCGCGTTTTACAACCTTTCCTATACGGTACCCTGATCTGTGGGACCTGTATAAGAAAGCGATCGGGTCATTTTGGTCCGTCGAGGAGATTGACCTCGCCGGGGACCTCAAGGATTGGGAGCGGCTGACGCCGCCCGAGCAGCACTTCATCAAGATGGTCCTGGCATTCTTCGCGGCGAGCGATGGGATCGTCATGGAGAATATCGATGTGAATTTTTCAAAGGACGTCCAGATCGCCGAGGCCCGGTCCTTCTACGCGTACCAATCGTTCAACGAGTCGATCCATTCTGAGACGTACTCGCTCATGATCGACAAACTCGTCCGGGACCCTGAGGAGAAGGTGGGCCTGTTCCGAGCAATAGAGACGGCCCCCGCAGTTAAACAAAAAGCAGAATGGGCAATGCAATGGATGAGTCCGGGCTCGCCTTTTGCGCAGCGGCTGATTGCATTCGCATGCGTGGAAGGCATCTTCTTCTCGGGCTCGTTCTGTGCTATTTTCTGGCTCAAAAAGCGTGGCCTGATGCCTGGACTTTCGTTCAGCAACGAGCTGATTTCCCGGGACGAGGGCCTTCATCAGGAGTTTGCAGTCACACTGTACTCGCATCTTGTGGAAAAATGCCCTTCCAAGGATATTCACAAGATTGTTCAGTGGGCCTGTGAGGTGGAGAGCGAGTTTATCACCGAAGCGCTGCCATGTAAACTCATTGGGATGGACTCGGCAGAAATGACGCAGTACATTCAGTTTGTCGCGGACCGCCTCATGGCCCAGTTTGGAGAAGGACCAATTTACGGCGTGAAGAACCCTTTCGACTGGATGGAGAACATCTCGTTGGAAGGGAAGACCAACTTCTTTGAGAAGAGGGTCGGGGATTATTCAAAGCACCTCGTGATCGAGGGCGACTCGGTCAGATTTGACGAAGAGTTCTAGGAAGTCCTAGGCCACAAACTGACGCTCCTGATAATGGATGTAACCCTTGTCGTTCGCCTGATCGGCCGTCGCGTACCGGCTGACGCGACGCATAAAAAAGCCGACGAGCAGGACGAAAACTAACGCATGGAACAGAAGGCCTGGGAAATACGCCACGCCCTCTGTGCTAACGAAAAAACGGCCCAAGGCCCTATGGGTCAACTTAAAGGCGCCTGGGCTCGCGAGAGCCACAAAGAGCGCAAAGGGGATCGCATAATTTTGAAGAGACATACTATCTACTCAGACTTTTCCTCCTCATAAGTCTCCTCGATCTCCATGCCCTCCATGCCGTACTTGGAGCGCTTGCCGTACACCAGGCGCCACAGGAAAGTGCACAGCAGCACGAACACCAAGGCATGCAGCAGCAGGCCCAGGGTCGTCGGCAGACCCTCGGCGCTCGCGACCCAGCTGCCCGCCACGCTGCGGACCAGCTTGAAGGTCGCCGGGTTGGCCACGATGAAGAAGAGGATGAAAGGCAGGATCTTCTTGCGGGGGTTCAGGGTCATCATTTTGTAATATTACTGGAGAATTTAGTTTCCGAACGCCTCGCGGTGCTGACGGGCCACGGCCAAGTTGGACTGACGTGGGGCCTGAGCCTGACGGCGCGACTGGGTCCGGCTCTGACTCTGACGCTGCCGCGCCTGACGCTGCCGGGCCGCCTGAAGCGCGTTCTTCTGCTTCTGAACTGCCTGATTGCGCCCGAGACCCTTGAGATTGAAATTCACCGAGGCTCTTTTCTCGAATGCACCCTTCTTGGGCTGTGCCGCGACGGCGATATTCACGCGACGGATCATGTTCTTCTGGGCGTTCGTCAGGTTGTATGAGTTCAGAGAGTTGACGATGTTTTTCCAGGGGTGCTTATTCGGCCATTTGCTTCCATAAGGCTGCTGCTGTACCGCCTTATTCCGACCGGCCTGTAACTTTGAGTTCAGGAAGCGCCGAGCAAAGTTGGCGGCTTTATTTGCGGTAACGTTTGTAAGGAGATTCTTGGGATATCCAGAAATCTTTGAATTTGTGAAGAAATTATTGAGGCTCTTACGGCCCGCCGTGGTTTGTTGGGTCGAGGCGGGCCCACTCAGTTTTCCTGGTTGAATCCACTGACGTTACGAACCCGGGGCTTGTTCTGGTTGCGGTTATTCAGGTTGTACTTGGAGTTGTTGGCGCTATTGGCGAAATACCAGTTCGAGCCGGGGTTGTTGCGCTTCACCTTCACCTTGGTATTCGACCCGGGAACGTTGATATTCATTTCCATAGGGGCGGCGGCGGCCGTCTCATTGGCGCGGATGCCTGTGTTGGGGCGCTGGACCTGGGCCGCACCAAGTCCGCGGAGGTGGGCCAGGCGGGCATTCACCTTGTTGCGGAGATTGGCGTTCAGCTGACCGGATGCGTTCGCGTTGGCCCGATACTTATTCAGCATGCGGATCTGAACGTTCGCCCCGTTGTTGGCGGTGTGGTTCGTCAGGTACGTCTTGAGAATCTTGATAGAACGGGGGGTTGCGTTTGCGGCGGCTGCTTCTGCCGCATTCTCCTGGGCGTTCGCATTCAGACCCGCCGCGGCCGCACCCGCTGCGGCGGCATTCGCGGCCTGAGTAGGCGTGGCATTAGGACGCGCGGCATTGGCCGCGTTAGCCGCGGCGTTCGCAGCGACATTATTCGCCTTGTTGGACCCCATGCCCAGTGCCAGTGCCTGCTGCTTCGCAGCACCGGCCGCCGCCGCCGCAACCTGTACCGGCGGCGCCTCGAGTGCCAGAAGGGGCTTGGCCGCCGCCGCCGCCACGTTGTTTGGTGATGAACCGGTCGCTTTGACCGCGCCAGCCGCGGCGGCAGCCGCATTCGCGTTAGACCCGCCCGCGTTATTGACAGCCGCCGCGGCCGCACCGGCAGCCTTGGGGCGCTTGGAGTTGATGTAACGCTTGAGCGCGTTCACCACCTTGGCGTTGAGTGGAGGAACTGACGCGTTATTATTCTTGTTGCGGGCATTTGTATAGGCGTTCACATAGGTCCGCAGATTCGCGTTGAGTGCGATCGCGCTCCCGTTGAGACGGGTCGCGTTAGAGCGCGGGATCATGCCGGCCGCTGGGCCGCGGCGGAACATCCCGGTCCAGTTCGGCATCTTTGTTACCATACGCACCGAAAAAAATTGGTGTCCTGTGAGAGCCACATAAAGCCCTGGGCCGTCTACTAGACAGAACAAAGCAAATGGCTCTTCAGATGTTCACCACTTTCAACTCTTCCAACGTGACCTTCTCCGACGTTCGCAAGAACGCCAAGGGTGGCAAGGCGGTGTACCTGAACCAGGCGGGCGGTGGCAAGCTGATCTTTCAGCTGCCGCAGCTTCGCGCGCCTTTCGGCCTGAGCGAGTACCGGGACGAGGCTTCCGGCCGCGTCAGCTACACACTGCCACTGAGCCTCGACAAGCCCGAGGTCCTGGCGCAGTTTGCCGCGCTGGACGAGCGCGTCCTGACTTTCATCACCGAGCACTCCGAGGAGCTTCTCGGTAAGAAGATGAGCCGCGAGGTGATTGCCGAGGGCATGTACAAGTCGCCCGTCAAGCCGAGCACCAAGGAGGGCTACGCGCCCATCCTCAACCTCAAGGTTGTGACGAGTCTGAAGGACGGCTCGATCGCGACTGAGGCGTACAACGCTCAGCGTCAGTCGGTGCCTCTGACCGACCTGGAGAAGGGCCAGGCCGTGAGCGCGATCGTCGAGATCAACCAGATTTGGCGCACTCCGGCCGGCGTAGGTGTATCGATCCGCGTTCATCAGGTCATGTTCGCGCCGACCAACAAGCTGAAGCCGTGCGCCTTTCTCGCCCCCGCCGAGGAGCCCGTCTCCGACAAGGAGGAGGTCGAGTACGAGACCGACCCTGATGCGGAGTAGCCCCAGTTCCGTAGGAACTATCCTCACCAAGATTCCAGACTTTGAACTCTAAAAAAATGTGTGTAATATATATAATGAGCTGGATAGACTCCAGACAATTTTCAATTTCGAACCGTAATGGTCGTCACTATGTGTTTCGTCGAAATAACGCCGGTAACACAGAGATTAACATCCCCGCGTCCATAGTCACAAAGGCCCAGGCCGTCGCATGGCTCAAGGCCCACCCAAACAAGGTGGCGAACCCGACGCATTATAAAGCTAAACGCGCCGCCGCCAAGCGCGCCTCGCCAGCTAAAGAACTCCTTATTCCTTATGTGAATCAAAAAGGAATTGTGTTCTACCGCCGCGCCCAACCAGGAGCCAAACGCGCCCCATACAAATACGTCCCGCCTCCTCCCCCGACCCCCCCTCCTGGCGGTTGGAGATACCCGGCGCCCAAGCTCGTCCCTTTCAAAAAGAGGGCGAATACACCGAACAAGAACATCTGGGCCGCGGTGACGTGCGACAAGCTCAAAGCTTCACTCGATTCGTCGACGCCTCTCGGCAAGGGTCGGCAGGGTATAGTGTTCGCGGCCAAGCAGGTCGGTGGCAACAAACGACCTTTCGCCGTGAAGGTCGCACCCCGAGACCTCTCAGCAAAGAAGCGTGGCGAGCCCCAACCCGTCGACGTCGAATTCAATATTCAGGATGCCGTCCAAAATTTGTCACCCAACGTGGTCCGCGTGTACAAGAGTATGCGATGTGAGAACTTCATTACACCGTCTCAGATGAATATGCCTAGCGTTCAGGACTCGGTCCATTTCGACAAGTCGAAGCAGGGCATCCTTCTCATGGAACTCGCCACCGGTGGTTCGCTCGATTCTTGGTTAAAAAAGCAGACCAAGGTCGATGATGCGGTTATGGCCCACCTCATCTCGGACATTCTCGGGGCGCTCTTTAAGATCCAGAAGAAGTACCCCGATTTCAGACACAACGACCTTCACATGGAGAACGTGTTTGTTGCGGACCGTGGGTTCCTCATAGGCGACTTTGGGTGGGCCCGTCTGAAAAAGACCGGTACAAATCCGGCCGTAAACACTGCGAACGGCACGACGACGGCCTCCTTTTGGGGCGTCGGTCCTAGGACCGATGAGAGATACGACCAGCACCTGTTTCTGAATGAACTTCTCAAATGGGCGAAGGATCACGCGCCGGCCACGCACCCCAAGGCCATCGAGTTCTTGAAGCGGGCCGTGCCTCCCGGGTATCGTGGCGCCAAGGACGTACACGTCTTGGAGTGGCGCCTCAAGTACGGTGACCCGTGCACGGGTCTTCCTTCTCTGGGTCAAATTTTGAGCGCCTCTTTCCTGACTGGAAAGAAGCGCTTCGGGTCGCCTAACCTCAAGGCGGCCAAGGCGAAGCTCAAGCTCGTAAAGGCCAAACGCGTCACGTCCGTGAATCTTCTCAAGGCCAAGGCGAAACTCAAGCCCGTCCGCCTCATCACGAGTTTGCAGTTGAGAAAGGCCAAGGCGGGTCTCAAGGCTGTTGCGCGTCCCAAGCCCAAGCCACGCATCACAGGTTACAGCCTACGCGCGGCCAAGGCGAAGCTGCGCAAGGTGAAGGCATCCAGCCCTGCAAAGGCGCCGAGTCCACCTAAGAAGAAGGTGAAGCTGCCGCCGGGCATTCTCAAAACCGCTAATTTCAACAAATTGGTCGAGAAAATATGGAAGAATGCGGGTAGCGTATCCGGCAACAAATTCCATAACGCCTGGTACAATGCTAGAATGAAGGCCATCGGAGTCGTCGAGAATCGTCTCAGAGCCAACATGCCAGCGTTAAGCCCGAGCCCGCCCAAGCCCAGGACCAAGCTGCCATCCCCTCTGAGCCCTCTAGGCCCGCCGCCCAAGAACCTGGCGGCGGCGGCTGCTCGTATGCGTCAGCGTGCGGCTAACCTGGCGGCCAAGCGTCCCAAGCTGCTCGTGACGACCAAGGTTCCGAGCCCGCCGAAGCCGAAGCCCAAGGCCCCGAGCCCGCCGAAGCCGAAGCCGAAGCCGAAGCCGAAGGCCAATCGCCCGAATTACAAACTGAGCCCCTCGTCAGGCCGGCCGAAGATACAGTCGAAGAACACTAGCCGGTGGGTATACGCCAACCTCCACTATTCCATGGAAGATCTCAAGGCTCTGGCGGCCGGCATGGAAATCAGCGTCAAGGGCCTTCGGTCCAAAGCGAACATCGCCCGTAAAATTTTTAGTTGACTCTATTAATGGATCGTCAATTGCTTACACTGGCCTTTATCGGCATGGTGATCGTTCTGATTTTCATGGGCGGTGTGTCGATGTACGCACTCCAGACGCCAGACAAGGGCAACATTATCGTGTACGGCTCAAAGACGTGTCCCTGGTGCGTCAAGCAGGAAGCCTACTTGAAGAATAAGGGTATTCCCTACGATTTCGTAGAGTGCAGCACTGGTGGCTGCCCTGAATTTGTAAAAGGATTTCCGACCATCATGAAGGATGGTGAGATCCTAGAGGGTTACAATGAGCTCTAGAGCTTAAACATCGAAATGCCGAGCGCGAGCAGGAACGTGTGCCAGAGAGAATCGACCGGCTTGAGGACGCTGATGTACTTGACGAGCGTCTTGTTCCACAGGAAGCGCATGAAGAAGGTCAGAACGAACACGAAAATCAAAAACACGAGCAGGTTATAGATAGCCTCCTTGCGGTTACGGGACATCAGAATATCCTTCATCTTTTTATTATCGACTGAGAAAAAATTGGTCGATAATAGTAATGAACCCAAAGAAGCGCCCCACGGGGACTCGGCGGGCGGCGGCTCCTGCCCGGGCGGTCAAGAAGCCGTCTCCGACCAGGACGTCAGCACCAAACCCGTGGGCCCCCAAGTACACGTGGGCCCCCTGGGGTACGACCGGAGTCGTCCACGACAACTGCTACGACTACGCGTTCGGGTCCTTCTCTAAGAATCGCACGGAAAAGAGCGTTCCGGGTGTTCGCGCCAAGCTCAACTCGAACGGCCTGACCTTCCGGACGTGCGATGGCATCGCGAAGCGCGTCCTGGCTGATAACCCCGGGAACGTCTACAAGATGAAGTCGGGCGGCGAGAAGCCAAAGGCGGGGTTCTACAAGGTGATGTGCTTTGTCGCGCCGACGAACGATTTCGGAAATTCGACGGGTGATTTCCATTGGTACAAGGAGATCAGCTCTATCCGATACAAGATCCGTCGGGGGGACACAATCACGGGCATGGCGAAGTTTTTCCACGTCACGGCCAAGACGATCCGTGACGCGATTCTCAAGGGTCGCGCGTCTGCCAATGCCAACAACGGTCGAGTCGCGAACAAGAATACGGATCTGCACGTTCTGAACGGCATGAGCGCGGCCGCCCGGAACAAGACGCCCGTGCCAGTCGGTCGGGTCATTGATTTTCCAGTAAAATTATGGAGCCACAAGACGGGGTGGGCCGGGGGACCTCTGATTGTTGATGCGTCCGGAAAGACAATCACGGATCCTAGAAAGTGCGATCGTAAATTCACACCTGGGTTTCATTACACAAAGTTCTGCTCGGCGTATGGAGTCCGCCGTGGGTTCGCCAAGACGGGGAACAATTCTAATCGGAATTGAAGCCTACTTCGGGCAAGCCGAGTTCTCTGAGAATGTCGAGAAGGACTTCACCCGGTTCTACGTCAAAATGGATGTCAGTGACGAATCGACCAGTCGTAGTGGCCGGTGGCACGAGTTGGCGAAAATCGAGCCCAAAACCTTCAACTATATTTAAAACATTAGAAGAATCAAAATTTGTCGTAATGCGCCGATTATCGATCGTCCTTTCTATAATCAGACGGCATCTGTAAGTTGGTAGATCGAATGGGACTCGGCACATGGGGCACGTGGGGTCACCCCGGCAGGACCGCTTCCAGCGTTCGACACATCTCGTGTGAAACGAGTGCCCGCACCCCAGAGTTCTATTCGTCTGGGGTGTCATAGAAGCCAGGCAGACAGAACAGGCCGGCCCCTTGTGGACCCAGCATTGTTCAGCTTCACATGTCACCCTTGTTCGACATGGGGTGCCGTGGGCCGTCTGGGCCCCGCATCGGCGGTCCATACTGATGGGTGCACTGATTAATTATTACCGGGCACGTCGCGCCCGCTGAACCTCGGTCTCGAGTGACCGGATCGCGTCACGGTACTTCTCTCGCATATTGTCCTCGATGCTCTTGCGGAACATGACAATCGGGTCATCGTCCTGTTCCATCCGGCACTGAGGGCACTCGATGCTTGTCTCGAACCATTTTATTATGCACTTGGTGTGGAACACGTGTTTACACTTGAGGCGCTTGTCTGATCGCTTGGTCTCCTCAAGACAGACGGCACAGGTTTGTGAAAGATGTGCATGGCACTTCCCGTCCTGAGCCGCCTTCTTTTTGCACTTGGCTCCCGAGGCCGTCACTGAAGAGCAGTTCATTCTCTGATAGGATCTTACAAATTTCCTTGTGAATTTCATCCACAGGCCGATTGGCGTTGATGACGTGGACCTTACAGGGCACCTTCATGACGAGCTTCCTGTACTCGGCGTCGAGCTCCTTCATGTATTCGAGCGTCACCCCCGAATCGCCCGTCTGACCCCGCTTCGTCACATGTTCGTAGGCCAGGTCAACGTCTTTCGAGAGGAAGATGTAAATATCGGGGTACCAAGCATATTGATCGTAAAATTTATCATAAACTCTGTGCTCGGCGTCCGTGACGTTCCCGTGCTTCTGGAGAACGGGCCAGAAGACCCATCGCGAGCTCAAAAGGGACCGCTCGTACACGACGTGCTGTCTGGTCTTGAAAGGTCTGAGCGTCTGGAGAATCGTCATGTGGAGCAGGAACGCCCAACGGGTCGGGTCTTTGTAAAATTCCTCGAGAGGCCATTCATCAATGGGTTCTCGACGGACTTGCCATCCCTTTTGCTCGAGCAGACCTAACTGGGTCGTCTTTCCCGAACCTATGTTCCCGTCAATTACAATTTTCATATAAAATTAAAGCGTCCCTTTTCTTTAGGCTAGGAAAGGGGCTGGGGACTTGCTGCCAATCTTCTCAGTACCTACCGCCGTCTGGCCCATCTGGCCCATCTGGCCCATCTGGCCCGTCTGGCCCGTCTGGCACGCCTGGCACGCCGGGCACGCCGGGCACGCCGGGGCAGCCTTCTTGTAGCAGAGACCGAACCCGGCGCGCCCCTCGCACAGTACGTTCTTGAATGACAGAGACATCCAGATGATGATGAAAAGTAGAAGCACTATGATGATTTTGTATTCAGTAGCGATCTCCATTTATTTTAGGAAATATTTTATTCGTCCTCGACCAGGACCTTCACACCCGAAGTGCGGCACGCGCTGTTCTTCAGAGGTAGGCTGAACGCCGAGGGCCCCTGGGCCTGCAGCAGCATGCGGAACTTGTAGTTATCCTGGTACGCAATCTTGTTCTGCTGCATGACGACGTCGGTCATAATGCGGTTCGAGTCAAAGGACGTGATGCACCGGCCATTGGCCATGCCCATGCGGGTCGACATTTAACATTTCATTACATTTTTATTTGGTTCCGCTGGAGGACCGCGACCCACTCCACAAACTTGGCCCCCATGATCGTGTCAAACGACTCCGGCACGGCGACCGGCTTCACCATCATCGCCGGTGTGATCGTCCGGTTGATCGCTGCGTACGCCTCGGCAATCTCGTCGAGCGTCTGGGCGCCCGTCACGATGATCTTGCCTGTGCTAAAGATGCTGGCCGTCACCTGCTTCATACCTTCGCCCGGAACAAACTTGACCTTGACGGCGCTGTACCGGTCCGGGTCGAACGTCACCTTGAACCCCGGCCCGTTGGAGAACTGCTGGATGATCTTGTGTAAATTCACTGAAGAATTAAGTGAAAAGTTTGTGTTGATCATCTTGACCGCGACGGCGTCGACCGGTACGTCATCTTCCCGACCGAGAACAACTTTCAAAATAAAGGACAGTTGGCGGAGAATGCGGCGGCAGTCGAACAGGTCCGAGCACCCTGCCACCTGGATCGACCCGTTCGGGAAAATCTTGATGCTCTTGCGCGAGTACTGGTCCTCGTAGCCGATTGTGACCTGGTTATAAAAAGCCGTCTCCTTCATCTTCCACTCGAAGCCGCGGAAGCGAGACCCCTTGTTCCGGACGATGACGCTGCCAAGTTTGGTGAAATTCTCTCGAAACTTGGGAAGGTCAATATCTTGAAGAAATTTAGAGATCATGGTGATTGTCGTGATCCGGACCCACGAAGGCTCCGGCCGCGTCGGGTCCCGGGTGAGTTCTTGCCGGATAGCGTGAAGTTTCTGGATGTACGGGAACGAGTCCATGTTTAGGTTGCTTCTTATTTGGTCTTAAGGAGCTATGGCCCGGACAGGACCTATTTTTTTGCCCGGACGTTCGCCTTTGATTTTTTCACGATGTTCGCGAGAGGCGTCCGCAGAATGGCCGCCTTGACGACCTTCTGGTAGTACTTCTTGAGGCGGTTCTCGTTCTCGTGAATGTTGTTCGTCTTGGTGATATTGTGGGCGACCAGAGAAATCAGCTTGCGCTTCTTCACCGACTTGATGACGCGCTGGAGTTCGGCCACGCGCGGCCCCGTGGGCTTGGCGCTCCGCCCCGGGCCGCGCTTCCGCGTCGCCGCCTTGCGCTTGCGAGTCGCTCTGGTCTGGGAGAGGGTATTCAGGCCCTCGAGCGCGTTGACGGCATTGGTGGGGCCACCCAACCGACGGACAGCCTGGACCGCCACGGGGCTCGCACCCTTGATGTTGACGGCCTGTGCGACATTGCCGGCCGTTTCGTTCAGAATCTCGGCCGCCTTTGCAATCTCGGGCGCTCCACCCGGGACTGCCGCGACAGCATTCATGGCGGCGTTGACTCCACCGGCGCGTTGAATTGCGTTGTTCTGATTGGTGGGCAGCGGGGGCATCCCGTTGTTCATGCCGTTCGCAATGGGGAACGGGGGTGAAGGAGTCGTACCGGTGCCACCACGCAGACGGCGCCGGCGCATAATCTCCTCGCGCTCCATCTGACGGCGACGATTATGCGCCGCGACGCGCATCCCATAATTACTGTTCGTCTCGTTGCGGCGCCGGCTGTACGTCTCCAGGCGGCGCTCGTAATTGTAGTTGGACTCTCCATACTCGCGGGGTGAGTGTTTGATCCGGCGATCATAGGTGTAGTTCGTCTCGTATGAACGACGCTTGGTGTTGGTGAGTCGCCGACGGTATTCCGGCTCCGACTCGCCGCGGCGGCGGCCCACACCTTCGTTCTGCCGAATGTTGTTCGCGGCCCGCTTGTTCTCGACGGTGAGGGCCGCAAGCAGGTTCTTGTTGTCGTAGCCCAGCTTCAGGTCCGACTTGAGATCGGCCAGACGGCGCTTCGCCATGTTCGGGCTCGAATTACGACCGATCCGCCGAATCTCCTCGAGGACCACAGTCGTGAGTTTGGCACGACCCTTGAAGCCGGTGGGAACCATACGGAGAAGCTCACCCATGCGCCGCGCGCGTTGCGTGTTCGTCATACCTCCCAGGGCGGCGATTTCCCGATCAAGTTTTTCAGACAGGGCCAAATTCGAAGGGCCGTTCTTCTGGCCGCGCTTGGCGAACATGTTCTTGATATTCTTATTCGAATAGTTTCCGGGGCCGAGCGCTTGTTGAAGCTCTTTCTCGACGGTGGCCGCTGTCCCCTGCGGGAGCGGCTTGGTTCCATTCAGGACTGATGGCGGGTAATGGTGAGTGATGATTTGTTTGACGAGAGTGAGTCGGCGTGCGTTCGTCACGGACGATTTGAGATTCTTCAATTCGTTCTCGAGCTTCTCGAGCCGCGCCTTTGTCGATCCGGCCGACTCGATATCGGCCGTCGTCTCGGCGACCTTCTTCGCCGGGGGCCAAAGACCCTTGAACCGGTTCCAGAATGAAGGCTTCCCGGGGCCCTGGTTCGCCTGGCGCTGGCTCGTCTGGCCCTGGTTCGCCTGGCGCTGGCTCGCCGGCATAGGTTTCCGGCCCAGAACTCTATTCGAAAGCGATGGCGTTCCAGGCCGCAGAGTCTGAGCCTGCTTCTGAGCCTGCTTCTGAGCCTGCGTCTGAGCCTGGCGCTGGTTAACAGACTTGGGTTTCCGACCCATAACTCTATTCAAAAGCGAAGGCTTTTCAGGCCCCTGAGCCTGAGCCTGCCGGCGTCCCTGGTTTGCCGGGCGGCGCATGATATTCATGAATCGCCCAAAGGGGGCCTTGGTGGGTTGAGTAGCCGCGGCCGCCGCTGCAGGGGGCGCTCCACCGCGCCGGAACCAGGACGGGAACGTGAATGTCGGGAATTTCATGGGCTGTGTGAGAACAGCCTGCTGCTGCGGAGGCGGTAGGGCCATGAACTGCTGCCTCTGAGCCGACGGAAGGCCCCCGATGGCCTGGCGAGCACCGACGGCCCCTACGACGACGTTCGTCAATTCGCGACCGATATTGGCGACTCGCTTCGGCATCTGCGCCTGCGACGTCGAGTTGATAAGGCGCGCGGCTTCCTGAGGCTTCACGGCACCGGTTATGATGGCGAGGAGACCGGCGGCGACTTCAGGTGGCGCATTCTGACTGATCGCCTCCTTGAAATTGCCACCTCCGAAACCTGAATAGTTTTTCTGCACGAATTCGAAACGAGGGACGTTTCCGTTACGCAGAGGGCCCTCGACGGGGCGCAGAACCCATCCCTTGTACGAACTGTTGTTGGTGTTTTGGCCGGCGCGCCGGAACTTGGGCGCGTTCCGTGACCCAAACACGTATCCGCGGCGCTGACCGGCATAGTATGCGTTTCCGATCGCGTTCTGTGGACGCGCCGCACCACTGTTTACGGTCGCGGGCGGTCCGGGAAGCTGCCTGAGAGCCACTGCCACGTTGTTGTTGGATTGATTTCCCTGGGAAAGAATACTCGTCAGGATATTTTGAATTTCTCCTGCGGCGTTTGTTTTCCGGGCCGCCTGTGCGAGGGCAGGGGTTGGAGCCGCAGCTAGGATCGGCTCGGCCGCGGCAGGTTCTACCGCGCCCTTTATTATGGCTGTTAGGGCCGTGACTAAGCCCGGGTCGCTCATTGTACTACTAGAGGTCAAGAGAAAAAACATGTCCTGTCCGGGTCATGGTTTGGGCTACGACACCCGTTTCATATGCAAACGACCCGATCTCTCAAAATGCTGAAGACTCGCCTCATCTCTCCTTACCAACATGAGGGCCTGCGGTGGCTCGTCGACCGCGAACTCGACCGGACCAAGCCTGGTGGGTTCCTCTGCGACGAGATGGGTCTCGGTAAGACGGTCCAGCTCATCGCGACCATGCTCGTCAATCCCAAGCCGCGGACGCTCGTGATCGTCCCCAAGTCGATCGTCGGTCAGTGGTGCGACGAGATGGCGCGGTTCGCACCGAGCCTCACGACCTGCTCGTTCGACGGGGCCAAGCGGGCTCTGCCGGCCAAGCTGCCTGACGTGGTCGTGGCGCCCTACTCTATTCTGGCTCAGCGCCCCGGGGCGCCTGTGTGCCCTTTGCTCTCGGTCCAGTGGGACCGCGTCATCTTGGACGAGGGCCACGAGATCCGCAATCGCAAGAGCAAGGTCCATATCGCGGCCGCGGCCCTCCAGGCGCCCATTCGCTGGATCGTGACCGGAACGCCCGTCTTCAATTCCGTGAAGGATTTCGTGGCGCTGTGCGGCTGGATCGGCATCCCAAAGGAGGTGGTCCAGGGGTACACGGATATCGTACGGTCCAAGTACGTCCTGCGCCGGACCAAGATGGACGTGGCCCAACACAACAAGCGCCTCGAGCTGCCGCCGTGCGATTTCCAGAATATCGAGATGGTGATGCACCCCGAGGAGCGCGAACTGTACCGCGAAGTCTTCAACAAGGGCCAGGAGATTGTCAAGCACGTGTTCAAAACGGGGACGCAGAATTTGCACCAGATGGAGCTGCTCGAGTGCCTCCTGCGCGTTCGGCAGGTTATGACGTGGCCTCAGCTGTACCTGGACGGCATCGCGCTCAAGGAGGAGTCGGACCCGGAGCCGTGGCTCGGTCGCTCGCGCAAGATGGAGACGCTCATGGAGCAGATCCGCTTGCACCCCAAGGAGAAGGCGCTGGTCTTCACGCAATTCATGGGGGAAATGGACCGGATTCAGGAGCTGCTGACGGAGAGCCGCCACCCCATCTTCCGCATCGACGGCTCTGTCCCCAAGGAGGCGCGCGACGCCCAGATCGCCCAGTTCAAGGCTGGACCGCCCAATTCGGTCTTCCTGATCCAGATCAAGGCTGGCGGCGTCGGCCTCAACCTGCAGGAGGCAACGCGCGTCTACATCACGTGTCCGGCGTGGAACCCGGCGACTGAGCTGCAGGCCATCGGACGCGCCCATCGCACAGGTCAGACGCAGAAGGTGGTCGTGCGGCGTCTGATCTACGCGGGTGAGGACGGCGTCGAGCCTCTGCCCTCGGTCGAGCAGTCCATCATGCACCTCCAAGAGGGAAAGGCCAAGGTGTGCGCGGAGATTCTCAACGACCCCAGGCTCGAGACGCAGGTGCCGAACGTGACGCGGACCAAGATCACTATTCACGCACTCAAGAAGATTTTTGCCGTTTAATAAACACATGACAATGCCAAATATCTGGCCGTGACTGACACTCGGGTGAATTCTTGAACCAAATTGCACCTTCGGGGACGAGGCTATCAATCGCATCGGCGGTGAGGGGTTTTTCGGACCATATAATTCTTTGGGAAAGCCCTGGGGCCAGGTGCCACGGGAACTTATTGTCCGTGATTACAATGTCCCGTCCTTGAAGTATGTCATCTAGGCGCCCGTTGGCGGCATAGGCCGCTTTCACTTCCGGGAGTCGTTCGAATAAATTATGGGTCGCGTTAAATTGTCCGTGAAATTGAGACAATTGTTCCCATGTCGCCATAGTCTAAATTCTATCTTTATTTTTTAAGTTCTACTTATTAAAACCCACGGGCCCAGTCCTTTTCGATGTCGACTAGTTCCTGAAGCGCCTTCTTGTCCCGATCCGGTTGCGTGATCTCGGCGTACTCGGCCTCGAGCTTCGTAAGCGGTGCGCGCAGTTCGGCGTGATCTAGACGCTTCCGGGCCAGCTGCACCTCGAGCGCCTTGATCTCGTCCTCGAGCTTCACGACCGGTCCGTGATCGAACGCCTTGAGTTCCTTATTTTTTGCCTTGCGCGCCTCCTTGTCTACCACACACTCCTTGATTTCAGCGCGTTTCTGCGCCATCCACTCCCCGTGAATCTTCCACTGCTCGGCTTCGTCTAGGCGGTCCCAGCGTCTCTTGGCGTATCCGAACGCCTCCCAGGCTTGCTCACGAGCCGCATCGACGCCAATCTCGTCACGAGCCATGTCAATCTCACTGCGATGCGCCTTGACACCATCGTAGATCATCTCATAGCTGCAGGGCGGGTAGCCCTCGTAATCATCGGGGCCCATCTCGAAGTTGGCATCGTGGCAGTACACGAAGCCATTCTCGTCTTGGTCGATGGAAATTCCCCAACCCATTTCTGGTTGAAAATTAAGCGTCCATGTCCTTTAAGCGTTTGGCCGTCTGACGGCGTTACGCGCACGTCTGAGAGCGTTGTTAGCCACATTCTCCCCGTACTGCATTCTCAGGTTGTTCGCCATGTTCCGCGCCTCAACGAGTCTGCCCTGACCTTCATTGTGACGCGCGTTATAGTTGAGACGCGCAATTCTAAGTGCGTTCCGGTTCAGGTTCTCGGTGTTGGCCCGGCCCTGCAGACGGGCCACAGTCTTGCGGTAGCCGCGGCCGCGAAGAGTCCCCCTGCGATTGCTAGGGGCATAATACATATTTTTGAACTTCTTCTGAATAACCTTGGCCGCCCGAGCCTGGCGCCGCGGCTCGTTCCTGGCAACTGCCGCCGTTCGCCAACGACGGGCCATCTCCTGCTTGATGGCGGCAATCTGAGCCCTATAGAAATTCTTGTTAGTTGCCCGCATATTCATCGTAGCGACGGCCATCTGGCGACCCTCAAGTTCCTCCATGAGATTTTCATTGTTTCGGTTGCGGTACATTTATTATTTACAGATGATAAAATATATGAGACCTCGACATATCACCTTAAAACGCGCATGGCCTGAACGGTGCTTTATTTCATACACGCTTGGGACAACGAAGCGAACTCCGATGACAGCTGGAGATGCCACGGGTACAAGACGAACACCTGGAAGCACAGGGCGAAAGCACCGATGGACGTGCTGACGATGGGGACCCACCAAAGCTGGGGCCGAGTGGGTACACCTGGGACTCGAACGGACTCGACGTCCATATCATATATTGCATTTTTTCTCACGCCTTTATAAATGAAGCGGCATCCTCGCCACGTGACGCTGCGCCGGAGCTGGCCGCAGCGTTACTTTTCCGGGCTGAGTCAATCTATGAAGCTCAGGCGCGAGCTGGAGCTCGTGAAGAGACGCGGGACGCCCTATAGCAAGCTGAAACTGGGACGATCGAACAAGGGGGGGACGCGCCAAAAGTCAAAATGGACTCTTTTATTTCACAAAACATATCCAGAATTAAAATTCAACAAAGAGGCTATTGCTCGGCGGACGGGGATTAGCCGTTCGACGCTCAATACGGTCTACAACAGAGGGCTCAAGGCGTGGAAAACGGGCGGGTCTCGACCGGGCGCGACCGCGCCTCAGTGGGCCGTCGCGCGCCTGTACAAGTACGTTCTCGTCACCAAGGGCAAGGCGCCGCGGGCGTGGTACGCCACCAAGTTCGACCCGGATCAAAATCTCAGGGCGAAACGAGCATGAGCGCGCCGCGGATGTCGCGTGAATTCAAAAAGTCCTTCATGCGGTTCACGTTGTCCTGAAAGCGGGCGTTCGCCGTGGACTTGAGAAACAGGGCCCAGTAGCTCTGGGCGCTCCGGATCTGGTGTTCGTATGCGACCCTGTTGAACTTGACCGCGTCAGCCACCTTGAGGGCCCGGCGGACGTTGTGAAGATACTCGCGCTGGATGGCGTTCATGGTGTTTTTAGATGGTTTTGACATGGATGGTACGCTCTCTACGGGACACATCACACATTTTTTAAGAGTCCTCGCGGCGACCTTCGAAGTACCCCTTGAGTTCTTTGGCGAGTCTCTGACCCTCGGGTGAGAGTTGGACGAGGCCCGCATCCGTCATGCCAGTGTCGGTTAACGGGTCGAAGTTGTTCCGGGTCAGAATCTCCCAGCGCTCTTTGTACCGGCGGTCCTCGAAACGGCCGTGCCAGAAGTGCAAGATGGTGCCCTCAATGTACGAAACCTCGAGGCCTCGGCACGCGATCTGATACTCTTCGAGCATAGCCTTGTAATTTTTATGGATATTACCCGGAGCGCTGTCGAGTGCCCGGCCGATCCACGCCAGGGCCATGTGTCGGTCACCCGAGCCGAGGATGGCCCAATCGACCAAGCCGTGCATTTGGTTGTAGGCTTTGCGCGTGCAGGCCCAGGCGTACCCCGGGTGCCAAAAGCCGTACCGGTCCGTCTTCGTGTAGGCGGTGCCGCTGTCCCGGTGCATGTACCCGAAGCTCTTGTCGATCTTCAGGGCTTCACCGCTCGGTCCGAGATTCACACACGTCTGGAACATCTGGACGATGTCGTACAACTTTAGTTCGTCCACAGTGTCCTGGACCCACTTCTGATTACGGAACTCTATGTCCGCATCGATCCAGGCCATGTATTTCCAGTCGGCCGGGAGTTCCTTGACCCCTATGTTCACCAGATTCTCCTTGAGCCATACCGGGCTATCCACACTGACCTTGACGTGCCGGCTCACAGGCAGACTCGGCAGGGGCACTGGACCGGTAGTTTCGACGACCACGATTTGAATTCCTTTTATAAATTGTATGCTCCGGACGAAAGCCACAAAGAGGTCCCGACGACGCTTGAAACCGCAAAAGTTGAAGTAGGGTAAGATGACGTACAAGGGCTCCTGACGGCCGAAGCACCACATCTATTACTTTTAGAGAATATAAGTCTCGTGGTTCTCCATCTGGAGATTGGCTGAGTTTATGAAGAGGTCGAGCTCCCAGAGAGAGCCAACCACCGGACACCACGCCCTCGGTTCGGGCGTCTCTTGACTAAAGTGAATCGGGTGCCAGTTAGGCATCCATCGCGTCGTCGCGAGGTTCTTGATCGAATCGTCGACGAAAATGTTCGTATACGTCTTTGAAAAATTGGCGTACGCAGCCGCCTCGGGCTTCAAGGGCCCGGACATGACATTCTCAGGTCCGCACTGGATGTAAACCCTGTCGCTGATTGCGCGCGCGACCGTTCCAGCCCATATTTCAGGTGCGTTTGTGAAGAGCGTCACCTTCCAGTCACTCTTGGTCCACTCGTGAATATACTTCGCCTCCTCCTGAAATTCGAAAGTAGAGAGGACCTCGGACAGGTGTTCGATGAGTTTCTTATCATAAACCTTTTCATTGAAATCGCTCGTATCAAAACCAAAATTGTTTTGGAGGCCACGAGCCGTGTGACCGCAAGTCATGTACAGGACGCGGTTGACGGCCCGTGGGTCCTTGCACTCGGGCATCTTGGACCGTACGTATTTGATGCAATTTTCATTGACGTGATTCATGAGGAGCTTGTCGCGCACGATGACGCCATCGATGTCGAGAACGAGCGACTTTACGGCCATTTATATTAAGAAAGGTTATCGTTTTAAAGCCAAAGCACGTTTTCAAATTACAATGGCGCTCAATGTTATCAAGATTAATCCTCTTGCAACTCTCCCGACCCGAGGCACTCCCGGAGCTGCTGGGTACGATCTATTCAGCATTGACAATTACGTCGTTCTACCAGGTCGCCGCGTCGTCGTCTCGACCGGAATTACAGTTCAGCTCCCGCCAGGAACTTATGGCCGTATTGCACCTCGCTCTGGACTGGCCGTGAAGCACGGACTGGACGTACTGGCGGGTGTGGTCGATCCGGACTATACAGGTGAGGTCAAGGTGGTTCTCCAGAACACGGACATCAATCAACCGTTCGTGATTCGGCCGGGCTACCGCATCGCCCAGCTGATCCTGGAGCAGTGCGTCACGCCCGAGGTGGTCGAGATTCCGGGCGAGTGCACGGGGCTCGTGACCGATCGCGGTGCGGCCGGATTTGGCTCGACCGGGGTGTGAGACCAGTCGCACGCGACTGAGATCTTTTCTCACACTAAATTAGGATGAAGATCAACTTCACACAATACATATTATTAGGAGTTTTTGGGGTTTTCGTACTGGCCAACACGATGAGCCGCGTCATGCAGATCGACACGATGCCATACAAGGGTCGGGACAAAACGATTCTATTCTTTTCAAAAAATATTTCACAGGAGGGTAAGCAATTCGGTCCGCGTATTTTGACGTTCTGGAACATTTCGCACGTCATGTATCACACAGTCGGGGCGTACTTGTTCCCCGATAAAGCAATCATTCTTTGGACCCTAGGCGTTTTCTGGGAGATCCTCGAGTCGGGCGTCGGCTACATGAACCCACTCGACATCGTGTGGAATACCATCGGTATTTTCATGGGTCTATGGCTCGCCCGGCTTAAGAAACAAAAGCCTTAAATTACTAAGATGTTCCAGGCTGTCGCCTGGGAAGGTGGAGACTCCACCGAAGGTCTGTACACGATACGGATCTTCGGCCGAGCCGAGGATGGGCGTTCCGTATCACTCGGGACGCGATTCAATCCTTATTTTTACTTGAAAACTGACCGAGATCTCAAGAACGCCGTCAAGGCGGCCTTTTACAAGGATCTGGTCTCGTGCGAGGTCAATCACGGCCGGGACCTCTGGGGATTCCAGAACGGCGCTCTGTCGCGGTTCTTGCGTATCGAGTTCAAGAGCCACAAGGGCATGCGGAACTGTGTATGGTGCATCGAGAACGGCCGGTACCCGGAGATGTCCGGGTGCAAAGTCTACGAGGCGAACATCGATCCGGTTCTGCGCTTCATGCACGTCTCGGGGTGCGCCTCGACCGGCTGGATCGACCCGGGTCTTTGTGAGCCGGATCTCGAGTCGACGTGCGACGTCAATCTATGGGCGCCTAACTGGAAGCTCGTCAAGCCGCTCGCGCGCGATGATCTCGCGCCGCTCCGTATCATGTCGTTCGATATTGAGTGCTACTCGAGCACAGGCGCGTTCCCTGACCCACGCAACCCACATGACGTCGTTTTCCAGATCGGCATGACGACCAAGGCGTTCGGACAGGAGGGCTGGATCGATCGCAAGTGCCTGTGCCTGAAAGAGACGGCCGGACCGGACGTCGAGTGTTTCAAGACGGAGAAGGCGCTCCTCGAGGCCTTTCAGCAGCACCTGATTCGGATCGATCCGGACATCATCACAGGCTGGAACATCTTCGGGTTCGATCTGGAGTTTCTGCACTTTCGCGCGGCTCTGACCGGCGCGAGTACCATATGGGGTCGCGTCAAGGACTCGCCGATCGAAAAGGTGACCGTCAAAAATCTGAGCTCGAGTGCCCTAGGCAACAACGAGCTCAAGATGACGCCCATGAAGGGTCGGTACGTTTTTGACCTCTTCCAGGACGTCAAGCGAGAGCACAAGCTTGAGAGCTACAGCCTCAACAACGTCTCGAAGCACTTTCTGAAGGATCAGAAGAACGACATGCCGGTCAAGGAGATCTTCAATCGGTACAAGGAGGGCAACCCGGACCGGCTCGGCGAGGTTGCCGAGTACTGCATCAAGGACACGGAGCTGCCGCATGCGCTCATGGCGAAGTTGTGCCAGATCCAGAACCAGATCGAGATGGCCAAGGCGTGCTGGGTCCCTTTGGCGTTCCTGAGCGAGCGGGGCCAGCAAATCAAGGTATTTTCGCAGATGGCCTACAAGGCCCGCCAGCTCAATTTCATTATTCCGACGTTCCGAGGGGGGCCATCCGGTACAGGTGGCCCTGATGAAGGATATCAAGGCGCGACCGTCCTTGAGGCGCAGACGGGTGCGTATTACGGACCGATCACCGCGCTCGACTTTGCGTCTCTGTACCCGTCGATCATGTGCGCGCACAATCTGTGTTTCTCGACCCTGGTGATGGATCCCAAGTACGACAACTTGCCCGGCGTCGAGTACGAGCAGTACGGCTCGCATCGGTTCGCCCAGAACGTAGTTTCTCTACTCCCTACGATTCTCACGGACCTCAAGGCGTTCCGCAAGAAGGCCAAGAAACTGATGGCCCAGACAGAAGGGACGCCCATGGAGGCAATCTATAACGGCCAACAGCTCGCATATAAGATATCCATGAATAGTATATATGGATTTACTGGTGCTTCTAAGGGCATGCTTCCGTGCGTCGCCATCGCATCCACGGTTACTATGCGCGGACGCCAGATGATCGAGGAGACCAAGAACTACGTCGAGGCGAACTTCCCAGGCGCACACGTGCGGTACGGCGACACTGACTCGGTCATGGTCGAGTTTGACGTTCAGGGTCGCAAAGGTCAAGAGGCGATCGACTACTCGTGGCAGCTCGGCGAACAGGCCGCCGAGCAGTGCACGAAGCTCTTCAAGGCGCCGAACGACCTAGAGCTCGAGAAGGTCTACTGCCCGTACTTTCTGTACTCGAAGAAGCGTTACGCCGCGAAGATGTACGAAAAGAAGGGTGACGCGGTCGTCTTCAAGAAGATCGACGTCAAGGGTCTGCAGGTGGTCCGTCGTGACAGTTGTCCGTTCGTGCGCGAGACGCTCAAAGGGCTTCTGGGCCAGGTCCTCGAGTCGAGCGATCCTCGACCGGTCATTGACGCGGCACGTGAGGCCGCCCGGACGCTCATGCAAGGCCAGGTGCCTATGGAAAAGCTCTTGATGAGCAAGCAGCTCGCGTCGGCGTACAAGGTGCCGATGGCGCACGTGGCTGTCCGCGACAAGATCCGAGCGCGCGCGCCGGGCTCCGAGCCGCAACAGGGTGATCGCGTCCCGTTCGTGATTGTCCGCGGGCCTGGTAAGATGTACGAAAAGGCAGAGGATCCCACATGGGTGAGTGAAAAGAACTTGCCGATCGATTACCACTACTATTTCACGAACCAGTTCAAAAAGCCGGTTCAGGACCTCCTCGAACCGCTCGTCAGCGCCGACGTCATCTTTGACAAAAAGTTCATGGTCAAAACCGAGAGCTCGACGGAGGTCGAGGCGCGCAAGGCGTTCCTGTCGATGTTCGCCAAGAAGTGCGCACCGTCTTAAAAGGGCGCCTAGTAATAATGTCATGGAACAGCAGATCTTGGCCTTGATCCAGGAAGAGGTACGCCGGCGCGTCCAAATACAGGTGGGCGCGTCGCTCGAGCGGATTTCGGGACTGTACGACATCCCGATGGAGCGGCTCGTGAAGGATACGGCGAGTCTGGACATGACAGGGTGTCGGGGCGTTCTCGCTACCGGCGCGCGATGTCTCAAGATACCGGGCGAGAGCGGGTTCTGCAAGTTCCACACACCCGGGCCGACGTGCAAGGGTTGCACGACCACCGGCAAGCCGTGCAAGCGCAAAGCTTTGAGCGGTTTCTGCACCAAACACGCCGATCAAGCCCCGATCGAGGAGCAGGCCGATCTCAAACCTCCATGGGAAACTTAGAGAATTCGGTCTTTCTAAAATTAATGAATAAGTCTGAACTTCTTCTCGCGAGTCTGATCCGGTTCTTTGAAGTCCCGGAGAATCGCGAGAAGCTGCACTCCATTTTGGGTCGGGCCGCCAAGCCCCAGACCCCTTCTCTTCGCAAGCTCGAGTGGTTCGTCACCAACTACTCGAAGAATCAACACGTGTCTTATACGGCCCCGAACGGCAAGATCTTCACCGTCCACGTCGCGTACAAGTCTAGCCTGGACGGGTACTCCAAGAAGCTCTTCGACCCCTTCTGTCGGACGGCCCGTATCGTGTTTCAGGGTCTCGTGACGACGGTCGCCCAGCTCAACTTCATTCGCTGGTGCATCACGAACGGCATCATCGAGTATCTCCAAGAGGAGCTTAAATGTAAGGCAGTGAAGCAAATCCTCCCTGAAATTGAAGAAGGGTGTATCCATAGTAAAACATATACAGATTGTATCCATTCGTGATCTGGGATGCGTAGCTAGGATTGAATGTCAAAGCGAGCGTCGTGGTCTGTGAATTAAGCTTTGCGAAATTGAGATAGCCACCCTGATTGTATTCCTTAGGGTTTAGGCCGAACGAATACGTATAAATATTTTTTGAAGGAATACTCAGTCCATGTTCCATAGGTTGCTTGAACGAATAGTACAGCGACCCCTGGAACGTACTCAGAATATCGACGTTATTTAAAGTAATTTTGGCGGTGTTAATCACGTCGACGAAGCGCGTCGTGCCTGACGGGAATGTCAGGTTGATGCCGGACGAAATGTAGTTGGTCGTGTAGCCATAGCTATAACGCGAATCGGCGTACCTCGCGTTCGTCGGGTCCTCATACGCTTTATTTCGAAAGAACCACGCCATCGTCTGTATGGGATAGTTGGCCGTGAGCTGAAGGGATGGATTGTTCTGCGTGAACGTCAGACCAGCCTCCTTCTGGACGCGGTTCACTACGTACTTGAGCGGTGTATTCTGATAGTACAGCTTTTCTTCATTCCCTAAAAGGATCTCCTCTGTGATGAGCTTTGGATTGATAAAGTCGACGATGGACGCGGCGTTCGACCACCACGTGCACGGGTGGAACGTAAAACGCACGTACAACTTCTGGTTCCACATGGCACACAGCGGAAAGTATGGTCGGCGTAGGCGTTCGCGCGCTTTGTTCGCATTGGAGTGCCGGCGACAGAAAAAGAACTCGAGTGGGATCACGACGTCTCCACCGACGGCCGCGTTCGATGCGAGTGCGACCTGCATAGCCTTTTGCTCGTCGGCGTCGAGCAAAATTTGATCCCGAATTATGTACCAGTCGTCATACAGCGTCTCGATTGTTGATTCATTGACGAGCAGATCAACCTGCTTAATAAAGGCCCGGCCACCTTCGGGTGAGTAAATGTTGCCCGTCGGGAGGGCCGGGAGAGTCACCTTGAGGTACATGTTCGAAAGGAGATGACCCATCTCGGTCGGCTTGAGCTCGACCTGGACCACTTGATTCTGGTAGTACGGATGGGGTGGGCCGAGTGGAATGACGCGCTGAAACATGACGAAGTTGGAGTGCTGCTTGAATGCAGGATTCCACTGCGATTTACTCGCATCGTCCGTCAGAAGGTATTCGTCCTGCGGTCCTATAGCCGAAAGCGCCAGGACCGAGCCTTGACTGAATCCGCGATTCTTAACCTCCGGAAACTGGGACGGCGGCTCTGGAAAGAGCCCGACGTCGTTCAGATCCCTGAGCGGCGTAGGATTGCCAATCTGGATATTCGCGGGGGCCTGGATCGACTCTTGGTTCTTGGGACGCATCAAAAAGCGGCCCGGTGTGTACTCGATTTTGGCATCCGGTTCGTGAATGATGGCCGGGAAGCCCTTGACGTTGATCGCCGCGGCATTCTCTGGAATGGAGCCATCTACCGCCTGGAGCACCGCGGTCGTTACCTGTACTGTAAAAAATTGGCTCGCCTCTTTATTAATGTGGAGTTCCGGGACATTCTGATTGAACTCCAGGACTTTCTGCGGCCCCGAGAGCGTCGGAAGCCCCTCGATAATCCAGCCAGCCTTCGTCCCGGCAGGCGGCGGCGTCGAAAAGTAAAACTTGGGAACCTGCTTCAGGACCTCGTAGTATCCGTAAATGCCTCCTGAGCGCTTAATAGCCATGCGGCCCGGTGGATAAAGGGATGCGGTCGTCACAAAGGTTACGTCCTCGGTGACGGACTGGTCCATGTCGCACTGAAAGATGAAAGACCACGAGTACTCTTCCTCAGCCTTGCCCTTTTCATTTTTGACAGACGTCACGAAAATTTGGCCGCGGAGGCCATTCAGTGAATCCACACCCCACCCGGCGCCTATTGGTGCCATGGGCCAATCTGTCACCGAGTAAAATGTAGCCTCGGTCGGACCAGTCACTTTATAGAATCCACTGACGCCTACGGGGGTCAAGGGCAGGACCTGAAGCATATTCGTAGGCACGGGTGGTGGTGGCGGCTTAGGGATGGTCGCGGTCGCGGCCTCGGTCGCAGCCACAGTCACAGCCTTGACGGCTTTTTTAGGATTTCTGAAAAAATCTCCAATTTTGAGACCAAAACTAAGAACCTGTTCTTCGAGCGTCTTGACCCGCCCGAGTTCAAGGTTCGTAAAATCGATTATGGGCGCTTGGGCCCGTCGCTCAAGCCTTAGTATATTGGCCATAGCTCACTACAAATCACTCAGATTATTCTTCCACAGTTGTACCACGCTCAGGGCCTTCAGTGCGTCACGGTCGCCAGTGCGCTTTGCGATGAGGGCCATCAGCTTGTCCACCTCCTCCTTGGTGTACTGGTACGTCTTGATGTCGAGCAGCCTGGGCCACAAGTCCTCAGTGTACTTCTCGCGTTTGAGTTGCGTATGAATCTGGGCCAAAGGCACGTTGAACACCTGCATCCTGGGGGTGATGGCGACGTCCCGGATGAACCTAGCCTTCTCAGTCAGCCAGTGAATTTCAGTCTCAAATTCTTTGAGAAGCCAAGCCTTGCGCTTCTTGTAGACCCCTAGGCGGACTTCCATGTAGTCGACCAGGATCTCCTCGGGGCTTGCGTACTTCTTGACGGCGCCATTCGGTCCGATGAGGTACATGTTCGAGGTGTGGACCGTCTTCGTCATACCCAGCTCCTTGACCGGGTCGTCGCCGCAAAAGCCCCAGATGCGAAAGTCGGGAGTCGTTTCGGTCGAATGATTCTCGAACTTCTGGATCGTGCCCTTTTCGACCAAGTCGTCCAGGTGCTCCTTGAAGTCCTGGATCCACCGGCCCGGTGGAAGTTCGGTCACGTGGAGCTGAGTCCCTTCTTTCACGATCAAGCCCTCGAGGACCCACGTGTGGTCCTTGGTCTTTGTCACCTTGCCCTTGAAGCCCTTGAAGTGCGGGACCATCGGGACCATCGCCACCTGGCCCAGACCGCACATGATGTTGTGCTTGACGATCTCGATGTCGTACGGTGGAACGTAACAACTGAAGCCGGTACCGATGCCCTCAGCGCCGTTCACCAGAATCATCGGCACGACCGGCGAGTAAAACTCGGGCTCGACCTGCTGTCCGTCATCGAGGACGTGCTTGAGGACGGCGTTGTCGGCCGGGTCGAAGATCTTACGCGTCTGTGGCGCCAGCCTCGTGAAGATGTAACGGGCGCTCGCCGCATCCTTGCCACCAGCCAGACGCGTGCCAAACTGCCCCGAAGGCTCGAGAAGGTTCAGATTGTTCGCGCCGACGAAATTCTGAGCCAAGTTCACGATGGTGCCCTGAAGGCTCGCCTCGCCGTGGTGGTAGGCCGTCTGCTCCGCGACGTAGCCGCAGAGCTGCGCGACCTTCATGTCCGTCGTCAGGTTCTTCTTGAGGCACGCGTAGATCACCTTGCGTTGGCTAGGCTTGAGGCCGTCCGCGACGTGCGGAATCGACCGCTTGATGTCCTCGGCGCTGAAGTTCGCCAGGTCTCGGTGGATGAAGTCGGTCACGGGTAGAGCCTTGACGTGGCCGTACGGGATGCCCTTGGGAGGCGCGGCCATGTGCGCCGTGAGCCACTCCTTGCGATCGTCCGCCTGTGATTTGGAAAATGCCAGAGTCATCGACTCGTTCATTTTCGGATCGGCCCCGAAGGCGACCGTGAGCCGCTCGATTTGCTTGAAGTACTCGCGAGCTTCGGCCGATGTCGAAGTCCCGAGACCCTTGTAGTACTTCACGGCACCCGAGGGCGCCGCCGCCCTGAACTCCTCCTCCGTGAAGAACCACACCTTGCCAGCCTTGATGACCGGCGTCACCATGCTGACGACGAATCCCAACCCGATGAGCTGAGGCCAGTACACGTGGAACATGTTGAGGACCAGGCCCTTGATGTGGCTGCCGTCCAGATCGGCGTCCGTCATGATCATGAGACGGCCGTAGCGCAATTCTCTCAGTGAATTGTAGACCTTACCATGCTGGAGCCCGAGGATCTTCTTGAGGCTGGAAAATTCCTCATTATCGGTCACCTGCTTTACAGACGCATCCCGCACATTGCGCGGCTTGCCCCGGAGTGGAAACACGCCGAAGGCATTGCGGCCTACAACGCTCAGACCGGCAATGGCAAGTGCTTTCGCCGAGTCACCCTCAGTGATAATAAGCGTGCACTCGTGCGAGCGATGAGTACCGGCCCAGTTGGCGTCGTCCAGCTTCGGAATGCCCGTAATGCGCGACTTTTTGGACCCATCTGTCTTCTTGAGCTCCTTCTCGACCAGGGAGAGCCCCTTCGAGACCAGGTCATCGAGGACTCCGGATGCCAGGACGTCCTTGATGAATTTTGGTTTCAAATCAATGGTCTCCACAATCTTTGAAGTACACTCGGCCTTGGTCTGGCTCGAGAATGTCGGATTGACGACCACGGCTCGTACGAACACGAAGAGGGACGCCTTGATCTGGGCCGGCTTGAGCGTCGCGAAACGCTTGTCCTTGACAATCTCATCATTGACCGCCTTGACAACCTTGTCGACGTGGCTGCCACCCTTGGTCGTACAGATGCCGTTGACGAAGCTGACCTGCTGGAATCCTCCACTTGCTGAGTGGCCGATGACGATGTCGAAGGAGTCCGTGTGCATCTTGGCGACCGGTACATCACCTAGGTGCATCTTGGCGTACTCTTCGAGTGAATTCACATCTAAAATTTGACCGTTGAAACGGACCTTGCACTTGGCACACCACATCGCGGCGTCCCATGTGCGTTTTTCGACCAGCTTGAGAAAGTCACCCGGTCCGCCGAAACGCTTCCAGTCAGGTTCGAAACCAATCTTGACGTACATGGGACCAGACTCGGTCGTGATCTCGGGTTCGCACAGCTTGCTCATATTGTCGAGCCAATTTTGCTTGTAAATTTTCTTACCGTCAGCAATTTCAATCCAAAATTTACTGGAGAAGACGTTGGCCAGCTTGGCCCCATAGCCGTTCCGACCACCAGTCACGCGTTGCTCGGTGTCATTATAATTGGAGCTCGTAAGGAGGTGGCCGAAAATGAGCTCGGGGATCCATAGTGGTTTTCCGTCAGTCCCTTTCTCGGTCGCATGCTTCTTGATCGGGACACAAGCTCCTGAATTTTGAACTGAAATTACTCCACCTTTGTGAATTTCAACCTTAATTTCAGTCACTTTCTTGGGGTGCAGAGAGTGTTGATCTATGGCATTGACCAGGACCTCGTCGAATATCTTCACCAGTGCAGGGCTAACAGAAAGCTCAGAAAGCTTGAAGTGGTTTCCGTCGTGAACCCAATAGTTTCCAGGCTCGGCAGTAAGGGATCCGACGTATGTATCTGGACGCTTGAGGATATGTTCGACATGAGATAGCCGAGCATATTCAGTCATGCAAAGAAAGGGCGGCTGGCCTTTATTTCCTGGTCTTTAGTAGAATGAACCAGGAGGTCGTTTTAGGTTTGGTTGTTCTGGTAACGGCACTCTTTCTACTGCAGACACAACACTCTTTTTTCAGTGCCGACGAGTTCGAGACGTACCTAATCAATTTGGACAAGAGAAAAGAGCGTCTCGACAATTTTACGGAACAATACGAAACGTCGGACCTGGGGGACCACAAGCCTTTCAAGCGGGTCGAGGCCGTCGATGGGTCAACTATAGAACTCATGGGTGTGGTCGCTCCTGAAATTGAAGATGGAATTAAGAGAATCGAAAAGACCGGACTTCGGACGGATCACCCCCAGATGACCCGTGGCATGATTGGCTGTTACAAGAGTCACTACAAAGTCTGGGATGAAATTTACAAGAGTGGAAAACCGTACGGTCTCGTGTTCGAGGATGACGCTGAGATGGACAAGGACTTGTACAAAAAGACGGCTGAGCATCTGGATTTTCCGGATAATTGGGACGTCATCCTACTCGGATACGTCAGTCTCATGGATTACGAAAACGGACCCAGACCTGGTCTGCTGCAAGTTAGAGACTTCTGGGGTCTCCATGGGTACCTTATCAGCAGACGGGGTGTGGCGAATATGATGCTTTACAGGGACATGCCCATCAGTTTACAGATTGATATTTTTATGAGTAAATTAGCCTCGGAGAACAAGCTCCGCGTTTACGCCATAGACCCGCCTCTGGTTCATCAGGGGAATTTTGGAACTGATTTACAGATGAGAATCACGCCCAAGGTCCTAGTAAATACAGGGGGGAGCGGGGCTAAAAACGTGAGAATAGAACCCACCCCATTGGAGTAGCATGTGGCCGAATGCGAACAGCACAAAATTTGAGATTCCCACAAAGACCTGAGCGTCGAATGACTCGTGATGATTCTTTGCGACGATCACCTCGCCGATGGCCGTCGCCAGACCGAGGATCGCCGCCTCGGCGAACAGAGAGCCGCGTCCGGAGGGGTGGGGAACCTTTGCCTTGAACGCCAAGAATGATAACAGGGCCGCGCCACCGAGGACGATAACGAGAGTCGGCCACTTGAGGACCCTGGTCTGTTTGGCCTCGTTCTGGGTGAGCTTCTCGGAGTCTGTGATTGAGTTGAATCCCGAAAGTTCACGGACGACGTTATAGAAGAAGAAGAGCAGGAAGGATATCATGGCGAGCTGGACCCACATGTCGCTCCGACCGCGCATCGTGGCGATGATGACAATGGCGATCGCCGATAGGCCACCGACGGCCACGGAATCCCACACAAACTTACGCGGGTTCTTCTCAATGTACTCCTTGTGGCCGTTCGTGACGGCACCGGTCAGGAGCAGGATCAGAAGGGCACCCTTACCGTACTTGATGACGGAATAGAACTTATCGGCCCACTCGTTGCCGACCATTACTTCTTACGAAGAATAAAATACGAGGCTGCGGCGGCTATGATGGTCCATCCGACGACGTGGTCGAGGCGGTTCATAGCCTGAATCTGCTCGGGCGGCATCTTGTTGAACTCGTCCTTGTACCCCTTGGGCTTGAACGGCAGCCAGATGTACCGGCCGAACGGCACGAGCGTCGGCTTGAGCTTGCCGAGCTGACACTGGTACGAGTAATCGTACCAGGCCATGGCGATGTACGGGAACCAAAGCAGAAACACGAGGACCCAGAGGTTCTTGTGAGGGAGATACCAATACCCCCCCGCAAGAAGCGCTGTAAAAACGATGCACTTTATGTTCAGTGCAAACGGCTGTCCGGGAAAGAGACCACCAGCCATCTTACTCAAACGAAATATCTTAATTTTTGTAGAGAATTGAGACGATCAGTGCGATCGCCAGGATGATTATGAGAATGGTCTTGACGTCCAACGTGCTCTTGGGCTTGGGCGCATCGGGCATGGTCATCCATAATTCGTAAGCCTCCTCGTAAGTGAAGACGGGCTTTTCAAGCTTCCTGTTGACGGTGTTGTGAACGTCCACCGACCATTTAAAGAGCGCGTCGGGGTCATTCGTCTCGGGTAAAGGGTTCTCATTGAGAACCTCGGCGAAATGCATACCGCATGCAGGGCACGGAAGGATAGCCGGGAACAGATACACGAGCGCCTGGAGAGCCGCGGGGTCGATCCCGCCCAGGCACGCGAGGTGGAGGACGCCCCAGTAATAAGGGCCGAACTTTGCAGGCTTGATGGCCATTCTAATTTTGACCGAGAATTAATTTCCGCCACGGAGCCGGAGCACGAGGTGTAGAGTCGATTCTTTCTGGATATTGTAGTCGGCCATGGTACGCTCGTCCTCGAGCTGCTTTCCCGCGAAGATGAGCCGCTGCTGGTCGGGCGGTATGCCTTCCTTGTCTTGGATCTTGGCTTTCACACTGGCGATTGAGTCACTAGATTCAACCTCGAGCGTGATTGTCTTGCCGGTCAAGGTCTTCACGAAGATTTGCATCTTTTATTAACTTACGTCTAAAATTCTTAACTGCGTCTCGCGAGCGAGTACGAACCACTGGGCTGACGCACGAGCTTGTGCGTCCGACGCGCCTGGTAGTTCGCAATCTCTTTCAGCATCTTCTTGACCCGGGCGGTATTGCGCACCAGGATGGCTGCATTATAGCCGTGCATGGTCGCGATCGTGCGCTTCGCGCGATTGCGTAGGCGCATGAGAGACGCCGAGGTCTTGGGAGACTTGTGGCTTCCGGACGAAGGGCTCGTGCGCTTCTTGTAGTGACGGACGGCCCGGCCTGCATTGGCACGCATCCACGTTCCGAAATTTAGACCCGACGAAGAAGGGCGGCGTGGCGACATCTTACTTTTTGGCAACAGATTTCTTGGCCGCGCGGGCTCGTTGGGCCTCTGCGTCCTTGGCGTTGATGTACCGGCCTAGGGCGGTCCAGTTGGTCTGGTTCATGTTGACTGCACGAGTGCGCTTGTACTCCTTGCGCGCCTTGGCCGTCTTGAGCGCGTTCACATTGCGCTTGGCGGCGGTGAGTACTGAGGTGTTCTTCACGGGACTTGGGCTAGGGGTCCCGAAATTCATGTAATTTGCATTGGTGCTCGGGCTCTTGCGGGCTGCGATATAATTGCGGAGCATCTTGCGATTATTGGGTTGAAGAGCAGACCAGTATTTTTCAAAATTAGTCCGCATCTGAGTCCTGCGTTTTGTGCTCGGAGAAGGGCTCGGAGACTTGGGCTTCGCGACCGACTTGCGCTTGATCGGCGGCTTGGCTTTCTCCTCGAACGCGTTGTTTGCCAACCACTCACCCTTGTTACGCCAATGCATCAGGACCTTGCGCTGGGCAAGTGGTATGCCTTTCCACACGAGCGAGTACTGGAGCTTGCGCGCGGCCGCACTTTTAGTCGAGAATTGGTTCAGGTGCGCCTTCGCCTCTGCGAACGTGTAAGCCTTGGCCGGTGGGAACTTATTTCTTAGTTTCTGTAAAAATTCATTGTAATTCTTCGGATCTTTGACCCTGTAGCCCGCATTGGTGAGATTGCGCAGAGTCCTATTTCCGGACGCGAAGTTTTTGGCTGAATTTACAATTGAATTGTACACACCCTGGTTGATGTAAACGGGTGCCCTGTGCTCGGTACGTGCCCATTTGCGCTTGAGTGCGATGCGTTGGGCCGGTTGCAGGTGCGTGAATAGTTTAGGATCGTTGAGGCGAGCGCCCAGGTTTGGTGAAGTGAAGTTGAGCCAGCGGTTGAGCGTCTTGGTCTTGTACTTCATGAGGCACGCAGCGCCAATGTCCTTTGTGAATTCTTTGCGGGCCAAAATATGGAAAGCAAGACTATAGTAATTTATCTTACCACCCTTGAAAAAGTTGTAAAATGCACCAACGTTTTTATCGAGCGTAGTCTTGAGGCTTGGCCATTTCCAGTAGTCGCACTTGAAAACCCGGCGCTGGTTCGAGTCGTAAATGTATCCATTGCCCCCACACACGAACCCGGCCACGGCGTGGTACTTGTGCATCTCGGAGCTTTTGGCTTGGGTATTTCCGATGAGGATGGAAGAGCACATGAGCGAGTAATCGGCGTCTTTTATCAAGAACTCGGGTGGCGCGATTTCCATATAGTTGCCGCCCGAACGCTTCACGATGATGAACTTGGGCTTTTTGCGATGATCGAATACAAACTTCCCGGCTTTTTGAGCCTTGTCGAAATCCACAACCATAAAGTCTTTCCCGGGTCCTTCCGCGCCTTCTTTGAATCCCAGATGCGTGAGTATCTTGATGATTTCTTCCTGGGGCTTGGCTCCCATCGCACCACCCTTCTCACGGGCCAATGTACCCGTGAGGCTCACCCCTCCGAGGATCGACACCGACTTGCCCGCCTTGAGTGACGCGGCACGAGGCCCGCTCATAAAGCACAGGTATTGGTCGATGAATTTCCAAAAGTAAATCTCCTTCGTCTTGACGAGGTTCTTCATGGGACATGGGGCGTTGAATTGATCATCAAAATAGGCCCGTTCGGCGAGACTGAGTTTCTTGTAGAAATTCGTCAGCCTGTTGTACAGGATTTTTTGACCATCCTCGGAAAGAATAAACCCGTTAAGGATCGAGTAAAACCAGCATGTGCCACGCGTCTGGATGGCGCCTAATTGGCCACACCCATTGTTACTCATGGTCCTACTATATAGGATGAAAAAAAACGTGTCATGTCCGAGTCAGGTTCTTGGGGTCTATGGTGTTCTTCACCTCAAAATGGACCTCAACAAGCTCCGCCCCACCTACAGCCAGTGGCGCACCCCGCTCGGGCCCGCCGAAGGGCGCGCCCGCCCGGCCCCACCTACACCGGTGGCAAAACCGGCCCTGGCACCTCCCAAGGGCAAGGGCAGCGAGCTCTGGCAAAAGTTCTACGACGACGCGGTCGCGGCCAGGTCGCCTTGGCCTGAAAAGCTAGCAGACACTCTGCTGCGCTCGCGTGAGCGCGCCCTGGAGCTCCAGGCAAAGCGCCACGCGACGCAGGTGACGCTCGCACCGCCAAAGCCGCAGGAGGCCTGTGCGGCCAACAAGGGCGCGGCGCCCAAAAAGGGCCGCCAGGCGGTCCACGAGGCCCTGCGCTGCAAGGCGCGCACGCTCGCCGGAAAGCAGTGCGGCTTCAAGGCGACCTGCGGCGAGTTCTGCAAGAAGCACGCGGTCGAGGAGCCCGATGTGCCGATGTGGCACAAGGTTTCCGACCGTCAGCGCTTCAGCTCCGTGGCGCTCAGGGGTAGCCTCAACTTCGCGCCGAGCGCGGTCAGGCGCGTCTTCGGCGAGCCCAACGGCAGCAGCGACGGTGAGATCGATATGGAGTGGCTCGTTCGGTTCGCCGACGACACGCCCGCGGCCCTCGTCTTCCGCCACGGCGCCCCGACGGTCCTCCTCGTCTGCGGCGATTCAGTTGCTGCGATCGCCAAGGTCCGCGAGGCGCTCGCATAAAATATCTAGATAGTGTAATAGATGGAGGACTTCAACTGGAACTACGTCTGGGCCGCCATAGTCATCAACTTTGTCCTCGTCTACGTCGTCCCCAAGCTGATAAAGAAGCCGACCGGCTTCAAGCCTCTGGATGACGTGGTTTTGTACCTGAATTCTCAGAAGGGGTTTCTCGTGGCGAGCAGCATAGTGATAGGTCTCGTCGTGTACGGCGCGCACTATTGGGTCGACTCTCAGAGCGCCGGTGGCTCCAAGGGACCCTCGACTCCGCCCACCCGTGCCAAAGATTTTTAATATAAGTCAAAGATAAATGAACGCTCAGCGTGTGAACGCCGCTGCTAACCAGGTCGCAATGGCCGGTAACCAGATCAACAATGCGGCCCGCGCCGCCGCGAACGGCCAGATGGGCAACGCCAACCGCTCGGCGACTGCCGCGGCGAACAACCTGGCCGGCGCGAACCAGCGCCTGAACGCCGAGGCGGCAAAGGCGCGTCAGCTCGGCAACGTCAACATGGCGAACAACCTGAAAAAGGCGGCGAACGCTGCGCGCCGTGCCGAGATTATGAACTCCCTGAAGCACATCGCGAACGCAATCAAGTCCAAAAATCGCTCGAACGTAAATTAGACATGATCTGACGTGTATGCTCGTGATCCCATGAGGTCACCTTCTTTTCGAAGCACTCCGATAGGCACTTCTGGAGGTCCTCTCCGGACGGGTGGCCCCACTCGAGGTCCTTTGTAAACAGAAAATCATCAAAGCCGATGGGTCCCTTGGTGCACGACACGACCCACGGCGTCCGGACGTACTCTTTGAGGCCCCCGTAATTAGTTATAATGACGGGCTTGGCCCGTAGAGCAGCCTCGACGGCCCCCATTCCGACACCCTCGGAGTGGGAGCAATTGACATAGCAGTGACCGCCGTCATGGACCTTCTCGAGGTCCTCGTCACTGAGAAGGCCGTTGATGACGGTGACGCCCGGGACGCGCCATTCGACCGGTTGGAGACACGTCGCCTTGAGGACGAGGTGGGCCGCGTCGCGAAACCCGCACCGCAAGTACGCGTCGATGAGTCCGCGGATATTCTTGCGCGGATCCATGATGTTACCGATCGTGTAAAACACGTACGGCGTCGTAGCAGCCGGAGGCCGCGGCACCTTGGGTTCGGCGTACAGGCGCAGAACCTCCCATTTCGCGTCTGGAAATTGACGCTCGAAAACCTCTTTGCAAAAATCCGACGAAACGAGGAGCTTCTTGTACCGGGTCAGCAAGCCATACGCCGGGTTGACCGTCTCGGTCTCGCAGATTGTCATGTAGTGCATTTCTTTACAAAATTGAGCGTACTGGTCCACGAGGTTCATCTGGGCCTCGACCGGCAGGACAAAAGCGAAGCCCCGATCGTACCGGGGCAGGCGCGGCTGCTGTCCGAACTCGACGTAGTCGCCTCCGACGAGCTTAGCATACCGGGCCGTCACCTGCCCGATCCCCGCCAGCATGCTCGGGCCGATGAAGAGCCACATTACAATCATTGCGGCACATTCTTTTAACCAATTCACGGAACGCAATCTTGGGAGACCACCCGAGAACCTCGCGCGCCTTTGTCGAGTCACCAATCAGGACGTCAACTTCGGCCGGACGATAGAAATCAGGGTTTATTTTTATGATAGGATTGCCCGTCTCGACGGCCGTACACGTCTCATCGAGCTCCGACCCGGACCACTCAATTTTAACATTCAATTCATCACAAGCCGCTTCTATGAAATCACGGATCGAGTGCGTCTCCCCGGTCGAAATCACAAAATCGTCCGGTGTCGGTTGCTGAAGCATGAGCCACATAGCCTCGACGTAATCCTGTGCGTGACCCCAGTCGCGCTTGGCGTCCAGATTTCCAAGCTCGATGGGTCGGCCCGTCTTCATCCACTCGTTCAGACCGAGTGTAATCTTGCGCGTCACGAACTCGGCCCCGCGGCGCTCGGACTCGTGGTTGAAGAGTATGCCGGTACAGGCGAAAATGCCATAGGACTCGCGGTAATTCTTGGTAATCCAGTACCCGTAAACCTTGGCGACCCCATAAGGACTGCGTGGATAGAACGGTGTCGCCTCGTTCTGGATGGGGTCCTGAATCTTGCCGAACATTTCACTCGTACCAGCTTGGTAAAATTTGAATTTTGAACTAAAATTAGTCTGACGGATCGCCTCCAGAATTCGTAGGGTCCCGAGAGCGTCAACATTCGCCGTGTACTCGGGTTGGTTGAACGAGTGCTTCACGTGAGACTGTGCCCCCAGGTTGTAAACCTCCACGTGATCGTACTGCTCGAATGAATTTATGATTGAATTTATCCTGGCCGTGTCCGTCAGATCCCCCTCGACCAGGTGGAACTCGGGGTGGGTCTTCAGGTGTTCGATCCGCTCGTGCTTGCACTCAGAGCAGTACCGCGCCAGGCCATAAACCGAGTAATTTCGTTCCAATAAAAACTCGGCCAGGTAGCTTCCGTCTTGGCCCGTCACGCCCGTAATAAAGGCGGCCTTCATAATTCTAAGGTGATCATCTGTTTTATTTGGTAGGAAAGTAGCGCAACTCTGAATTCGAGAGTATTTGCTTCTATAATAGTGAAGAGGATCTCACAGTACCGACGGCTCAGGGGCGTCTGGCCGATGAAAAGCCACGACGCCAGCCAGGGGAGCCACGAGGCCATTTAGTTTTGGCCGTCAAAATTAATCCCACGAATTTACAAAGGCATGAGCTTCATCAACATCCTCGTCATGACGGCCGCCGAATTGTTCGGGAACACCCACCTCAAGTGGTTCTCTCAGGAGGGACGGCATCACAACCTGGCTCTGGGACTCCTGGCCTACATGATCGTCATCATGTTCCTCGTGAAGAGCCTGGCGGCCGAGAGCATGATGTGGACCTGTATCATGTGGGAGGCTGCCATCGTCATCGGTGGCGCGATCACGGCGTACCTGGTTTTTGGGGAGAAATTCACTCACTGGATTCAGTGGCTCGGCATCCTGCTCGCTTTAGGCGCTGCGTTTTGCGTGAATTATCAGTGCGACAAATAAACATTCGACCCGTCTAAAGGGCAAGATGAACGAGTTTGAACGGCACGTCTTCAGCCGGCTCGATAACCTCGAGGCCGAGTTGATCGAACTCCGAGAGGTGGCGTGGCCTGTGTGTCAAGGGATGATTGACACACGCGCCGGGACATTTTCCCATATGAAAGAAAAGCGCCGCTTTTTCAAATTTTTACACGTCGATGACATTCGCAAGCTTCTTCGGCTCAAGGCGTGGTTCATGGGAACTTCCCTAGATTTAGTCGGCGAAGAACTTCGACAGGTGCGGGTAGAGGTACCTCGGCTGGGCGACGAACAAGTGTAGTCTTACCGTCGGTGTGAATTCCGTTCTCGATTAAATGCTCGAAAGTCTCGGGCGTCTGGTCCGCGTGATGTCCGTCCTTTGCATGGGCGTACGTCTGAAACTTGGTCCAGACGGTCATGGGTGTCCCAAAACTACTCAGGTGCCAGCCGGCATAACGAAAGTGGGGCATCTTCCACCGGGCGTCCCGAAGGCTGTTCGGTCCGACCCTCTTGAGGAGCTCGCAGTTTGTAATGACCGTCCCGAACCACGCCTCACCCGTGAATAGGTAGTCGAGCGAGTACTCGAACATCCACATGTGTACGGCCGTCATGGAGTGCTCGAGCTTCTCGTACCGCACGATAGACATGTCCGGGATCTCGTCCACGTCCGAGACCATGACGATGGCTTCGGGTGGCACGCCGTCTAGGCCCCGCAAGACAGAATGACGCTGGTACTTCTCACGCGACCATGGGTTCGAGTCCTTCGGGGCCTCCTCGGTCGTCACGATGACGTGCTCGATCTTCGGGAGCCACTTGGCGAAACGCTCCCGATTGTTTTGGAAAAAGAGCTCCTTGGGCCCACCCACGTGCGTCACTTCGGACTCGACGAGCACGAAGCGATCGACGTACCGGTCCAGAAGCTCTAGGCGGAGCTCGAGGATGTCGAGCTCGTTATAGAACATGAATGCATCTACGAGCATTTGTAGCTAAAGTAATTTTTACCCTTATCTTCGAAACCCTTAAGAACCTTCTGGTTGTTCTGAGAGTGGCCGCCCCATGCGTTATGGAGGGCGTCAGGGCCGAACCCATAGTCGCGCTGCCGAACGTGACCCAGATGGAATTCAGGCGTGTAGACCGTCTTGCGCTCGATGCCGTACTTCTCGAATAGATTGGAGAGGATCATGTCGTCGTTCCGGGTCACGTCGACAAGCTCTTTGTACTCGGCCTCGATCTTCTGGATCCAGCCAGCCTTGACGATCACGGACCCATAACCCTCGAGGACGTCGACCGGGACGCCGTGTTGGCGCGGGAAGACGCCTCGGAAATACGACTCGAAATTGAAGCCGCTCAGACCCCAAGCGCTCTTCGTGTCGGTCCTCTGCCACTTGAGGAGGTTCGTCGCGAGCTTCGGATCGTAGTCTGTGTCGTCGTCCAGGTACACGATCAGGTCCTCGGGGTCCAGATGCTTCGCCGAGCCGAAGAACTTCGTTCCCGGACCGACGTCTTCGCAATCGAGATTGATCTTGATTTTAGGATCCAAATTGAAGAGCTGTCCCGGGACCTTGCCGTCCCATTCTGGGAACCGATCGTACTTTGGTGGAATATTCAGCCAAATTTCATGGCACGTCTGAGAAAGAAGCGGAGACAGGACCGACTCGAGTTTGTCGAAGCGTGGCGGGACGCTCGTGAGGCTCACGATGACTTTCATATAAGACATACACTCGCGTATGTTTTATATGACAGCCTTTGAGAAATTCAAGAATCAAAATTGGGATTGTGACTTTCGGACCCATCCCAAAAAGTCTCCTCTCTGCGGTATATTTATAGAGTCCCGGCCTCATCCCGATATCGAATATGCACTCCGAAATTTTTCGTGTATGTTTCCGTATGCTTCTCTGACAATTTTACATGCAAATAGAAATTACGAACAAATTCAAAAGATTGTCGGGTACGGAAACAACATCCGGTTCATAGTACTTCCTGAACCTTATGGTCGTATGGATTATGTCAAAGGTAATTTAAGTCCTGAATTCTGGGACCCGTTTCTGGACTATGACCGGGTCCTCATGTTTTTCAACGACTCGGGGGTTCGACATAATTCTATTTTGAAATTCATGAATTATGATTTTATTGGAGCTCACTGGAACCATTTGCCGACCGGAGACCCGCGGGTCTTCCAGGGAAATGGGGGATTTTCACTCAGGAATCCTCGACTCATGAAAGAGATTAACGTTCGATGGCCCTGTCCCAATCCTGATATAGGTGAAGACGTGTGGTTCAACCATCACCTCGTACACGGAATACCAGGTTCGGTCCTTCCGACCAAGGAGACGTGTGCGGAATTTTCGACCGAGGGAAACGACATTGGCGGGACCATGGGATTCCATGATTCTGAGAGGTACACGCCAGGTGCCTGGCGCATGTACGAGGTGGCGGACGGCCCTGGACGCAAGCTCGTCAACGTCAAGAGTGCGGACGTTGACGGGCGCGATGTGACAGCCCTGATCCGTCTAGGGATCGGACCGAACGGCCTACGGGTTTTCAAAGAGACACGTCTAGGACCAGGCCAGACCTTGACGATCCGGACGGACTCGGATGAATTTTCATATGAAATTCAAGAAGGTCACTTGAGGGACAACATATATATGGTCTGACGGATCAGAGCCACAATCTCATCCTGAATATTCTTCAGGTACGTGTCACCCTTGGGAAGTTTCACAGCCTTGACGCGGGCCAGGAGTTTCTTGAAGTAATCCTTGGCCTTGCGCGGGTCGCGCATGAACCGCTTGTTCATCGTGATCCGACGCAGCCGACCGTACTTGCCCATGTACGCCTCGGCCCACGAGTCGAGCAGAGGGACGATGCCCTCATAGTACGCCTGGAGCGCCTTGTGCTGGGCGAATGAGTTAGTCATCAGGTGGAAGGAGTGCGCCTGTTCGCGCGAGTTCAGGAGCATACCGACATAACGGTTCGCGGCCATCTTATTAAAGACTAACATTTTTGTCTCTGCCCTTACTAAGAATGGTCTTCACCGAGACCATCATGCCGCCCGGCAAGATCCTCTTCAAGGGTCTCGGGAAGCTGTCGTGTCAATTGGTCCTCAGGGACACGCGGCTGTTCTACCTGACCGAGAGCTCGTACCACGCCAAGGACTACGGGAACCCTTGTGAGTACCGGGCAAAGAAGACGCTCCGCCTGTTCGACCTGACGCATGCGAACATCGAGAAGCTTCTGAAGAGCAAGTACCCTATAAAGCCCGAGACGCGAAACTTGCTCCGCATGGCCCTCGGGACGGGCATTACGATCGGGAATCAGGTCCGGGCCATCAAAGAGATTTTTGGTCCGAAGAATGCCAAGAGTATTTCTCCCAGAAAATTCAAAGAGCGCGGCCAGCGTCTGAGTTATATCGAACTCAACAAGAAGACGTTCGGAAACCTGGCGAGTGAATTCCTGGTTCCGGAAGGGTACGATGGGTACTACGCGCCGAAGAAGAAGTCGATATTTCACGGTGGTACATTTCATTCCGAAATTATGTTGAATAACGCGTACCAGTGCATCGAGCGCGCCTCAGGCCGAGCGCCGGTCGTGTCGTCCCGGAGCATCAAATGGTCCATCCCGCGTCTGTTTGCAGATTTCTGCAAGGGCACGACGCGTCTGGTCCGTCCGTACGGTGGCGGACTCACAATCTTTTGTACCGGTGGTATGGGCGTCAAGCTGTACCTCGAGTCACGGAAGCAGGCCCTGCCGCCTCGAATCCGGCGCACGGCCGACTACGACTTTACGTTTGCTGTGCCGCGCCAGCTTACAACGGACAGACAGCTGGCCTCGTACGTTTTCAGCATGCGCAAGATCATGACGTCCCATCTCATCGCCTTTGTCCGGTGGCTGAACCGCGAGTATGAAGGCGCGAACGCCCGCCTCCAGGTGACAACCCATGCGCGCTCGAGCGCGAGTCGCCCGCGCTTGCAGGTGCCTGGCACGAAACGCAAGGTGTACCAGGTCATCGCGTACAAGATCGCGACCGGTCGGAACGACGTGACCGATCTGGTCGACACGGCTCTGGCCGTCTACCCGGGCTCGTCGCGCGACATGCTCCACTTGCCGTTTTCATACAAGCTCGGCATCCCGGTCCAGCGTTTGCGGTACCAGCTCAAGGACTCACTGGCTCTTCTCTCCGGCTCATTGATTCACAAGGGGATGATTTCAAAGAGAAATCCGATCATCGGAAACGCCAAGGACAAGGGTATGAAGAACACGGAGCGCGTCGCGCAACTTCTCGGGATTGTCAGTGCGCGCAAAAAGTACTACAACAACTTGGCGCCCGTGGCCCGCAAGGCTTTGCCGCTCATAGAGAACGTCCTCCGGCAGAACCTCCCGGCGGCTCGTCGACACGCCCGGAATGTCAATACGGCTCTGAAAAAAATCAAGTAACTTATCAGGATGAAGCGAGTCGTCGTCGTCACGCTTTTAGTCGTGACGATCATCGTCATAGCGCTTCTTTGGCCCGTAAAGCGCGGGCCTAGGGGGTACACGGAACATCACGATCCTTGGGAAGAGCCACGCATCGTGAATTCCATAATTACAAAGGCTGATTGTGACGCTATAATCAAAACAGCCGAGCAGAACTTTACTCCGAGCGAGCTCGTCGGTGTCGAAGGTGGGTCTGACAATTCGCGAACGAGCGAGACGGCTTGGATTTCAAAGAAGCACCCGGCCGTCCAGAAGATCGTTCGGCAGGCGTGCGAACTCACAGGCCAATCGTTCGAGAATTGCGAGGACCTCCAGGTCGTCCGGTACAAGCCTGGGACGTACTACCGGCGCCATCACGATTCGTGCTGCGAGGACTCGCAAGCCTGTATCGATTTCGAGAATCGCGGCGGTCAAAGGACGGCCACTCTTCTCGTGTACCTTAACGATGATTTCACAGATGGCGAGACCCATTTCCCCGATCACAGCGGCGGACTCAAGCTCAAGGCTACGCCAGGCTCGGCGATATTTTTCAGACCGCTCGGGTCCGATTCAGCCAGGTGCCACCCCAAAGCTCTCCACGAGGGCCTCCCAATTTCGTCCGGGACAAAGTACGTCTGTAATGTCTGGATACGCGAGGGAACTTTCAAATAAAATGTCAACTTAGTATTAAATGTCGTCGGGTATGCCGATGATGATGTTTCTGACCCCAGAGGCGGTGATGGTGATTATGACTACTATTCTTGCAGGGTTATATCTGTATTTTTGCTGGATCAGACCTATCCAGAAGATTCGCGATCCTTCAGTGAAGATCAAGACGGGTCACGTAATGATTTTATTGATATTCGGTATTTTACCTATACTTATTCCGATTATAATGGCCGTCCGAAGCAACGCAAGTGCAGCGCCTGTGAATGGCACCTCGATGAACGCCATGGGCCCTGCGCCCGTCGTGCCTCAGGGGGCGGTTTCTCAGATGAATGCCGGGCCGCGCTAGATCAAAAAACATGTTCTGTACGGCTTAGGGTTCGACCCGACCATACTCAAATCACCCAAACAAACTACCAGCCCCCACCCGACGTGCAAAAAAACACGTCGTGTGCGAGCCACTTAAACACTCACAGCAACTACATACCAACTCAAAAACAACAATGGCTTCCTTCGCTGACGCCGTCAACGCCCTCGTCGCTGAGCGCGACCGCCAGTTCGTTCTGCGCATCGCGACCGAGTACAACCTGAACGTCGAGGAGCTTCAGAAGAAGTACCTCGATACGGCCGAGATGGCCATCAAGGTCCCGCGCAAGTACAAGAAGCGCGAGCCCACCTCGGTCACGGTGGTGACCGAGCCCAAGGAGCCCAAGGCTCCCAAGGCTCCCAAGGCCAAGGCTGAGAAGCAGAAGTGCACGGCTTGCACCTCCAAGAAGGAGCCCTGCAAGTTCAGCGCCATTAAGGGTGAGGTGTTCTGCAAGCGCCACCTCAAGCAGTCGGTCGGCGAGTCCGAGACCCTCAAGGAGCACAAGACGCCGAAGGCGCCGAAGGCGGCCAAGAAGGCCGAACAGCCGGTCCACACGCACGACCTGACCGAGGGAGTCGTCAACGACTGTGACCTGTGCCAGTCGCACGGCAATCCTCTGGTCGAGGCCGAGGGCTTCGAGCTGGCCGCGCCGCACTGCGGGCCGATCAAGCAGCTTACGACGGCCCAGCGCCTCGCCGCCATCCTGAACGCCGGTGACACTGACGAAGAGGTGGAGGACGAGGCCGACGAGGAGGTGCGCGTGCCGTACGCCTGCCCCGAGGAGTCTGAAGAGGACCTGGCCGAGGAGGCATTCGAGGAGGAGGACTAGACGGAGCGCCACAAGGCGAGCATGCGGGCCTTCTCTGCGCGGAGATATGCAAAGTCTGTGCGGTGTAATTTGAAAAAAGTTACCAACCAAAGAGTTATAAGCAGCGTCCATACGAATAGGTTCTCCTCCCTCTGCGTCTTGAACTTGTAGACCGGTCCAACAATTTTACCAAAAAATGTATCCTCGTCACAATCCTTCCCGGACAAGAGCTTCTCCATTTCCGTCAGGGCACACACTGACTGATTTGTAAGCCAATGTCCCATAATGAATGGCACTATCAGAAAATGCATAGAGAGCATATAAGGCGTTCCGCAAAACGGTGTGACGATTATAAATACGACGAGCAAGAAATGAACCACCTTGATGAAATTCGCCAACATCTACTATAGGCGGCCAAAAAAAAGTGTCCTGAACGGGATAGGGGCGGCATGGCGATAGTCGACACATCTACAAAAACAATGTACAAGCGCCCGATCCCTCGCGCCTGCGGCTTTGCGCCCCGGCAGTTCGTTTCCGAGGCCCAGCCAGGCGGCGGTGTGCGCTCCCAGTGGGTCGTGCAGACGTCTCGTGCCCCTGTGGTCTCGGGAACGCCAGGTGTGGTCGGTGAACTCATAGACAAGATGCGTAACCCGCACTCGGCGTGCTTTCTCAAACCGTACGAGTGGACGCCTCCACAAGAGTACGAGTTTATTGCGGAGCGCATGAGTGAGGCCGAGCGAGGCCCGTGGCTCCAGAAGTGCCGCGCGTGGTTCGATGCGCGGCCCAAACCGATTGTGCCGCCGCCGCCACCCGCGTCGACCATCGACCATCAGCTCATAGCCGCGATGTACGACATGGGGCGGCGCGTCACAAGACCACCCATCGCCAAGCGCGTCAAGGTGTACCGCGAGGCTGGGGTTTCCGATGCATACATCGCCAAGGCGATAGCTCGCGATGCCCGTTTAGAAGCGACGTCCGACGAGCGTCAGAAGGCCCTGGACCTCATCTTCGCCAAGTGGCCCTCGGCGAGCAAGACTGTCAAGCCGAAGGCCAAGGCCAAGCCGAAGGTCATCAAGGCAGTTAAGAAAAAGCTGTGATTTTATAACAATGAGTAAACTCCGCTGGGCGGACATGACCGACGACGATCCTGAACCCGAGCCTGAACCAGTGCCTAGTGTTAATGTAACGAAACACGGAGTCAAAGTATCCTACGTCCCCCCACACTTGCGCCCGTCAGATAAAACCAAAACTCCAGTAAATGATAAGAAATGAGCCAGTGCGGCGTGTGCTGTGAGCCGTTCAACAAATCGTCCCGAGTCGAAGTGGAGTGTCGATATTGCGAGTTCAGACCGTGTAGTACATGCGCTGAGCGCTACCTCGTCGAAACCACCGAGGATGCTCACTGCATGAACTGTCGTAAAGGATGGTCGAGAGAGATCCTTGTCGATAATTTTAGTCAGAAATTTGTAGCTCGGACGTACAAGTCGCGCCGTGAGGAGCTTCTTCTCGAGCGCGAGCGCAGCCTCATGCCTGCTACCCAGGCCTACGTCGAGATCGAAAAGGAGATTCGCCGGTTGAATACCAAAATCGTCGAAAGCAAAGCCTTGGCTGAAGAGGAAGAGAAGGTGTGGACCTCCATCAATGCCCGACCCCTGGCGATCTTGGCGGTCGCATACAATTTGAGTACCGAATTCGAGGCGTCGATTCTGAGACACAAACTGGGTGAGGATCAGCGCAAGATTGTGAATTCGCACGTGATAGACATTCAGCACCTCGAATGGACCCGTGACCGGTACATTTTCCGCCTCCACGGAGGCCAGATCGAGCTCGAGAAGCGCGTGTTCGTCCGGGCCTGTCCGGCGACCGAATGCCGAGGTTTCCTCAGCACGGCCTGGAAGTGCGGCATGTGCGAAAATTGGGCCTGCCCCGAATGTCACGAGGTCAAGGGTCTCACCAAGGAGGCGCCGCACACGTGCGATCCTAACAACGTCGAGACGGCCAAGCTACTCGCCAAGGACTCGCGCAACTGCCCCAAGTGCGCCTCGGCTATTTTCAAGATTGATGGCTGCGACCAGATGTATTGTACACAGTGTCACACGGCGTTCAGCTGGCGGACGGGCCGGATCGAGACCGGGACTATTCACAACCCACACTACTACGAGTATCAGCGGGCCCATGGAGGCCTCGCACGTAACCCAGGTGACGTGCCGTGCGGCGGCTTCCCTGATTGGGCGCACGTCTCGAGGATTCCCCAGAATCTGGACCGGACCACGTGGTCTCGCATAGCATCGGCCCATAGGTCCTACGGCCATTGTCAATGGGCCATGGTTCCCAGGTACACGATCAATCAAAACGGGGACAACCGCGATCTCCGGATCAAGTTGATGATCGGTGATTTTTCAGAGAATGAATTTAAGAGGAAAATTCAGCAGCGCGAGAAGGCTCGGCAGCGCAAGACGGATATACGTCAGGTGCTCGAGATGTATCAGGCGGTCCTGAATGACTTGTTCCAGGCTTTTGTCGCGAGTAAAAATACGGCCGATCTCATGACGGCCCTGTGGGAGCTCAGAGACCATGTGAATTCGACGCTCAAGAGCGTCTCGAAGCGTTACACAAACTGCGCTACACCAACTATAACCGATGGGTTTGAGCTGATCTGAACCACTCGACGGTCGACTTGAGACCGACCTCGAGAGAGACCTGGGTTGGCGGAAAGTCGCCCGGGCCGGGTACAGCCGTTTTACGCATCTGCCCGTCGGCGCCGGGCACAAATTCAATATCTACACCGGTCGCTTCGGCAATCACCTTGGCGACGTGACCGATCGTATACTCCTCTTCCGCGCAACACACGATCATGGGTGGCGGGTCCTCCGGGGATTCGGCGGCCCACGCGATGATCCGCGCGAGGTCGCTCGAATGAATGAACTGCCTCTTTGCGACCCCGGTTCCGCGCACCTGGAGACGCTCACCGTTTTTCTTTGCGATGTGCGCCTTGTGGATCAGGGCCGGGACGACATGACCGTCCTCGAGTGAGAAGTTGTCGTGCGGCCCGTAAACATTCGTCGGCACGAGGCATGTGACGCGCGTTCCGGTCGTCTCGTTGATAATGCGCGCGTGAACCTCAGAGACGCGCTTGGCGTAGGCGTACCCTTCGTTTGAAAAATGGGGTGGCCCTTTATGAAGCGCCTCTGGCGTCAGAGCCTCGACGAGCCCGTCTGGGAAGATGCACGTCGACAGCATCGTCACGACGCGCCGTGTGCCGTTCTTCGCCGCCTCGCTCAGGACGTTCGTATTCATTCGTATATTGTCCTCGAACATCTCGAGACGTTTATTCATGTTCTTAAACAGACCCCCGACGTTTGCGGCCAAGTGGATTACGACGTCTGGGCGCCCTTTAAACATCTCTTTCACATTATCAATTTCAGTCAAAGATCCGTACGTTCTCGAATCGATATAGGTCCAGTCCGGACGAATTTCGCGCAGGGCCGATCCGACGAGGCCAGAACCTCCAGTCACAATCACGCGCATTTACTTAAACAATCTGCTTTATTTTAAGTAATGGCGTTGGTCTTCACACCTTCCGATGGGCTCGGAAACATTTTGTTCCAACATCATGCTGCGTACTCATTCGCCCGCGAGCACAATCTCGAGTTGTGCGCCGTCGGATACTACTATGACATTCGGCCAAAATTCTCCGAGTACTCGAAGCTGTTTCGGCACGTGAAAATTCTAGGCCAACCCGAAGAGTTCGAGCTGACCCCGGAGTACATGAGCGATCCTCAGACGTGGCGCATTCGCAACGCGCTCCGGCACGGGGCGGCGCCGAACGCCGTTTACGTCGAGCCCATGCCGGCCTACTCGCCAATTCCGGACGGCGCCAGAGTTCTGTCAGGATATTTCCAGTCGTGGAAATATTTTGACAAATTTAGGATTGAAATTAGAGACCTTCTAAGGTCAAACGAAAAGGAATTATGGGAGAGTCAGAAGGAGCGGTACAAGGGTGGGGTGTGTGTACATGTGCGTTGGGGAGGCGACGGGCTCGACCCGAAACTGAAGGATATCCTACCCCCCGCACCCGTCGAGTATTATACAAAGGCGGTCGAAATGTTTCCGGGTGCGAAATTTATGGTTTTCTGTGAAGACCCGAAACTCGTGAAGGATTGGGACTTGTGGAAGGGCAAGGACGTCGAGATCATCAACGAGCCGAGCCCGCTCGCAACCCTATTTCTCATGTCATGCTGCGAACACTTCATCATCCCCAACTCGACCCTCTCACTCGGGGCGTATTACCTCCGGGAAAACATCAACGCCAAGCTAGTCGTTCCCAAAAATTGGTTCGGGTCCAAGGTGACTCGCTATTCACTCGCTGATATTGTCGGGGACGCAACCATCATTTAACGTGAAAAGTACGCGTCGCCCCAGCCATGCTGAGTCATGTTGATATCCTTCATTTTGAATCCATGGGCGTCTAGAAAATTCATGACATCCGACAGAAGCCCGCACTTGGCGTAGAGTTCCTTTGTATTCACCTCCAGGTACATGTGATTGAAATTTTTCAGGATATCGACCATGCCATTGAGGGCGTGGAGTTCGGCGCCTTGGATGTCCATGATGAGGAAATCATAGTTGGCCGGGTCTAGGCCGTTCACCTCCATAAACTTGGGGAGCGTCGTGGTCCGGAGTTTCACCCGGTGAGACTCAAGACACGTGGGGTGTTCTACGAGGTGCTCCTTGAGTTCCAGGAACGAACTCGACATACCATCATTATTCGTCACGATAAAATCGACATCCTCCTCCTTGTCCGATATGAGCGCATTATAGATCTGTACCGGGAGTGGCGAGTTTTTCACGAGGTTGTAAATCGCCGGATTACCCTCGATCCATACAACCTTTGAATCGTCGCACCCTCCACGTGCATAGATGGGACGCTCTTCACAATAATGCGCCCCTACGTGAATTATACCCTTTGACCGAATATTCCATTTCTGGAACAGATCGGGGATCAGCATTTACTAGTAATCTTAGGGAAACTTTAAGTGTAAAGACTGGTGATGAGGCGCAGCTCACCCTGCTTGACGCTTTCCGGGACCTCGTGCTGTAGCTGACGTGGATGAGTCCGACATGTGTAAATCGGATCGCCCGTGTAAAGGCGCGGAGGCACTCCGGTCTTTAGGAAAAGACGATGGTACCACTCTGTGTCGACCCACCACTTGAGGCGCGGATCCATCTTGACGTGTCTTAATTTTGATCTAAAAATAATAGAGTTGGGTCCGCCGATGGTGTTCCGCATGGGGTTGGAGCCGGGCCAGGACGGGATGAAGCTAATATCGGCCGGAGAATCGTTCTTGGGGACCATACACCAATCACATTCTTGATTTTGTTCGAAAAATTCAACAATTCTAGAGACGGCCGACGGATCATGGAACCAGTCATCCATCGTAAAGTACTGGATGATGTCACCGGTCGCGTGTTCTAGGGCGTTGTTCCAGTTGGCGGCCGGGTTGCCGTAGTTCTCAGTGTAACGAACATATACAACGTCGACCCCATTCGGGTCTATAGACTTTACGACATTCTCGATTTCGTCATTTTTGCTATGGTCCGAAATGACGCATTGGAGCGGACGGTGCGTCAGACGGGTGATTTTCTCTAGATTTTCTTTGATAAATTGAGAACCCACTCCGTAGCACTCCCACGTCGTGATGAGGATAGAGTAGCCGGGCTTGGGCCATCCGAGATTTTTGAGCTTTTGACCGGACAAGTTATAGTCGGTCTCGTGTCCGGGTCCGCCCGTGAGGAGTTCGTACTCGAGGTCCCGGCCTAGTTCTTTCGCGGCATCCTGTGCCACCTGCAGATTACTCATCTCTTTACCGGTTATATTGAACTTTCCAGTGACTCCCTTTCTAATTATAAAAAGGATTGCGGCGACCGCATCCACCGCGTCAATGTAAAGACGCCGGCCGTCGTAGATTGTCATTTTTTCCCCGGCCGCGATCATACGCCGGCACACCTGTGGGAACTTGCGCGGGTCTGGCTCGGGGCACCGGACGTTCACAAATCGGCACGCCGTCACCGGGAGGCCTGACGCGAGACACATCTTCTCGGCAGCCGCCTTGGTCGCTGCGTAGACGGTAGTTGGGTTCATGGGCGCCTCTTCGTCTCGAGGCTCGGCGCCAGGGCCGAAGATGTCGTTAGACGAGATGTACACAAAGTTCTTGAGATTCTTCTGCTTTTTGGCGAATTCCAGTAGATGGTAGGTGCCTATGACATTATCATCCAGACACTCGAGGTGGGTCCCATATCGGTTGGCCGCCGCATGGATGATATAGTCAACCTGAAAGTCGTGCGCGTCCAGAGACCTGGCGAGGTCAAACTCGGCCCTGGGCGGCGCGATCACGTTCCAGTCGGTCTCGCGTCGGATGACATCGACGATGACGCGACCAAAATATCCGCTAGCTCCGGTTACGAGAACGGCACCGGGCATTTATGTTAGTGTCCTGTATTTTCTTAAATGGATACAAACTCATCGAGTGGATTGTTCCGGATCTTGATAATTTTACTCTTAATTTCATCAATCAGATTCCATGCGAGTATGAGGAAAACCACGGGCTGGTCCGCTGGGATGGTCGTGATATAGCTACTGGCGACGACCGGTGCGTTCATACCCGGTGTGAACTTGCCGATTTTCATGGGGTTGTCGTCAACTATGACCTCCGGTCGCACCTTGAGAAAATTGAGTACCGTGTTCCCCTTGGCAGCGGCACCATACGCGATGACGCGCTTACCGCTCAGGGCCTTCTTCAGACGATCAGCCTTGGCGATGCAATTATCAGCCCATTCTGTGTATTTGGAAACGGAATATAGTCCCAGAGCACGCTCGGTATCGAACAGGGTCGGCTCCTCGATCGAAGCCTTGCGTGAGATTACGAATACATACGTAGTGCCGTGAATGTTCGTCTTGAAGACGTTATTGAGATGCAGGCCGGCGCGCTTCACGAGCGCCCTCATCGAGTTGCAGTTGAAAAAGCTGATGTGCTCGTGGTAAATTGTATCAAACTCGTTATTGATTACCATGTTAGCCTGGCTCGTCTGAATGAATATCTTTGAATCATCATGAGTTATTTTCTTACAAGTTTCGAGAAACGCTAGGGGGTCCGGAGAGTGGCCGAACACATTTGCCGCCGTCACGACGTCAAACTTGACGTCGGGTTTGTAATTTTCGCCAAAATATCCAACGTGAATATTGTGGTTGACCGAGCTCAGGACCGCTAGGTTTTCGGCCGGATCGACGCCGAACGTTTCGAAATTCAGCGCCTTGAATGCGTTCAACTGTGACCCATCATTGCAGCCAATATCGAGCACATTCTTGGCGTCCGGCACGCACCTCTGAACGTACCCTGCGAACCACTCGAGATATTGTCGGTAGTGATCGCTCGTACCACTGACCCAAATGTAATTTTTAAACATCTCGTCCGGGTTCACGAAATGAACCAGTTGAATATGATAGCACGCATGACACAAATTGACCCCGAGAGGATACATATTCTCCGGGTCATCTGGTGCGGTCTTGTAACTGTTTGCGAGTGGCTGCAGACCTAAATCTAGACACGGGTGTATGTCACCGGATCCACACGCTACACAACAGTTCATTATATAATTTAACGTGAATAACTTTAAGTTCTGTACCAATCGCGGTGGAGACTGTACCATTCGAAAGTCTTCTGGAGGCACGCGTCAAAGTTCGGGTCCTCGGACCAACCTAGTTTTTGAATTTCAGAGCTGTCAATGCAGTACCGGCAGTCGTTGAACTGTCGGTCCTTGACTCCCATCTTGAGATCATCCGGTTTGAGGTGTGGTGCAGACAGACCAGCGATCTTATAGAAAATATCCAAAACCGAATATTCGTGAGAACTGCCGATGTTGTATATTTTCTTAATTTCACCCTTAAATATGATCCGATCGATTGCTCGCGACACGTCATCGACGTAAATGAAACTGCGTTTCGCCGATCCGTCCCCGTGAATTTGACACTTTTCGCCATTCAAAATGCGCGTCAGAAATAATGGCACAACCTTCTCTGGATACTGCTTCGGACCAAACACGTTGTTGCCGCGCGTGATGATCCACGGGAGGTCATAAGAGTGACCATAGGCCTTGACGTATAGCTCGGCTGCTGCTTTACTAGCCGAATAAGGATTGCTCGGATTGAGATGGGCCGACTCGCTCGATATGTCTTGAGGGGCCACCTCACCATAAACCTCGTCAGTACTAATGTGAATGAATTTCTGAATCTTTCCGTACGCCCGGAGAGCCTCGAGGAGCGTATGCGTCCCGAGCACATTGTCGCGCGTGAAATCAAAAGACCGAATGAAGCTTTCATCGACGGACGTCTGTGCCGCAAAATTGACGAGGATATCGGGCGCGTAATCCTTGAGAATGGCCGTCATATGGTGGACTTCGGTGATGTCACCCTGGACGTACCTATACCTCGGGTTCGGTGAGACGTTGTACTCACGAGCGACGTAGTTGCACTTGTCGAGGTTCAATATCTCAATCGAATCATAATTTTTCAACATAAATTCAATAAAATTAGAGCCGATGAACCCCAAGCCGCCCGTTACGAGGAGCTTCATACTGACTTTTGATCTCTCGTCTCTAAACCCTTTTTATAAATCTGTAACATGTCCTTGACCCACTCGTTAGGGATTCGGAATTTATTCTCCCATACCCATGGCGTGTTGTGTTCTGCGGTCATGCGCGCCACGAGCGCCTCCGGTGAATAGTCAGTCTCGAGCTCGTTCGGGGGGAGTTCTAGACCGGGCCATATCGCCATGTCGAAGTTCTCCTTCCCGTAGCCGTTAAATTTACGACAAAATTCACGGAGCGGTACATAGATCGACTGCCAGCATTCGGTCGGGCGATAGACGCCCCAGAACCACTGGGTGCATGTGAGTGACGGCATGATGACGAGACCGTCGATGCGCGTGAAGCTCTTCCCCTGCCACGAGAGGTCAATGAAGAGGTGCTTCATGTAGGCCATGTTGTGAACCTGGAACGTGTCGAGGAGCGTCCCCTTGAACTTGACGAAATTCCCGACGCGCTCCTGGTTCCCTAGCTTTCCTGAGAGGCGTAGAATCTCCGGCCAGTGCGAAACGTACATCGACCTGAAAGGGGCTGGGTCGGCGCGCATGTGGGCCAGGCCTTCCTCGAAGAGCGTGTCGTCGAAATCCAGAAACGGGTGGTCGTCGTTCTGGAGAAACCATACGAGGGCATCATCTCCATTTTCGGCGTGGAGCTTCGTCATGAACGGGCTCCACTCGTGCTGCTGGGTGTAACGCTTGAATTCAATTTCGATCGGAATTTCAGGAAAGCATTCATTGATGTGATTTGTGAGCTCCTCCTTGCGGTGCTGGAACTCGGCATCGAGCTCGACGAAGAAATAAGCCTTCTCGAACTTGAGCTTCTTGTATGTGGTTAGGGTGTACTTGAAAATATCAAGTCTGTTGTACCTGTTACCTGATGCCGGTCTATCGTGTGTAATAAACACACTGAAGAGCAGGATCATTCAGTAAAATTCAGGGTTAAACTTTAACTACCGTGGCATTAGGGTTGGTCTCCTTGATCTGATTCACAAGCTCGTCGGTGTAATGGCGCGTATAGACCACCACCTTGGGGCTCTCGAGGTTCTTGATGTGGTCGAACGGGAAAGTGTTAAACGGCGTGCCGTAAACCCGGTGACCTTGCTTATTCACATCATTGTCTAGATATCCGAGAATATTAGGGTACTTGGAGTAATAATACAGAATCTGGCCGAACTGCCCGGCCGGTACAACGAACACGTTACCCTCGAGCGTCAGGTTCTCGAGCAGCGCCTTACGCTTCATGAACGACTTTACGAGTTGATCCTCGCGACCCGGGCGCAGATTGTTGACTGGAGTCCCGACCGTCGTGTCGTACGTAAAATGAAAAAAATAAGAGTGCGATCCGAAGACAGTCTTGGATACCAGGCGATAGTTGTTGCGCTCGAACATGTTCTGGACGTCCAGGTCATCTGCGAAATAGGTGTGCTCGATGTCGACCGGCATGATGTCGGCTTCGACATTCATAACCGGGTTTGAAATGTAAATATCCCGCACCTCGTTCCGGGCGCAGTTCTTGATAAACTCGAACGGATTGTAAAGGTGCTCGAACACGTGAGACAGCACAAGGGTGTCGTCCTTGTGGAACTCGTAAGTCTCGCAGTTGCCCTTGAGAAACTTCACGTCAATTTTCAGACTGTATTCGATGATATCCATGATGGTGTACCCGCGGACCTTCTCCTTCAGAAGGAGCGCGAGATTCCCAGATGATCCACCGATCTCAATGACGTCATCATCCTTCGTAATCGCCTTGGCGACAAAGTCGGCAAATTCTGCGTGGTGCTGGTTCCAAACCTTGCTGTTTGACGGATCGTTATGCGGACTCGCGTACAGGAGCTCAGGGTCGATCAGGTTCATGAGCTGAAGAGATCCGCAGCGGACGCACCCACCCCACTTTGCATCGATCGTCGCATCCTTGGACGCTTCGTGAGCCGGGGGCGAGTAGGTCGGAGGAAGATTCGGCAGGACAAACTTCTCCACGAGGGCCGAGCCGTCAGCGCACACACAGCACGAGCTACGCTGCATTATAATCATAAAGAAGAACTTCTTTAAACATTGTAATGGATCGTCCAAAGACCATATTTTGCGACATAGACGGGACCCTTATCAAACACCACGGTGACATTGTTCGTAATCTCAGTGAGCCGCCCGAACTCCTACCCGGGGCTCTCGAGTCTATCAAGTCTTGGGAAAAGCTCAATTATAGAATTATATTAACGACTGGGCGGAAGGAGTCGACCCGGACCCAGACGGAAGCACAGCTCGTCAGCATGGGGATCGTGTACGATCAGCTCGTCATGGGTATCACGAACGGGGACCGTATCCTCATAAACGACAAGAAGCCCGTGGGACTCGCGAACACCGCTCGCGCCGTGAACCTGGTCCGGAATGGCGGTCTCACCAACATCGACGTCACGACCAGCCCCGAAGCCATCGGTGCCCGAATTGACAAGCCATGGGGATACGAGGAACTCATAGAGTACAATGCCAACTACGTCGTCAAGAAGCTGTTTATGAAACAAGGCCATTCGTGCAGTCTCCAATACCACGAGCTGAAAACAGAGACGATCGTGGTACTCAAGGGGAAGCTTAATATATACATAGGGTCTACAATGGAGACGCTCGAGAAGAAGGAGTTTTGCGAGGGCGATAACGTCACGATCCGCCCGTACACCATTCATCGCATGGAGGGCCTCGAGGATTGTCTGTACCTCGAATCGTCCACGAACGAGTTATGGGACGTCGTTCGGTTACAGGACAACTACGGGCGGGCCTAATTCAAGGCGTAAATTGTACTTTCCAAAATAGAACAAAAATTTAGAAATCTTAAATTCGTGGAGCGGAGCCATGTTGATCCAGATCAGGGCCGTGAGGATCTTGATCTTTTTGAGGTCCAGGTTATTTTCAGACACGAATTTATCGAAGTCCTCGAGTTGCCTCATGAGGAAGTAGTTGCATTTGAGGTCGACGATCGCGCCGTCCTCCTCAAATTCTAGCGTAAACAGATCCGAGTCCACGTTGAGATGGTTGAATATGATATTGTGACGGAACTTGGCGAGGTCATAATACATATCGCCGTGGAAGAGGTTCCCACCAAAGTCCTGACGCCAGTCGATCAGCTTGTAAGAATCGGGCGTCTTCATGATGTTATCCATGATGAAGTCTCCATGGAACTGGTAGAAGGTGTCTGTGTACATGGCGTCCCAGTCGACCCGGTTCAGGAGAGCCCGGATTGGTCCAGTACGGACCCCGTTAATCGTGTCAAATTCGCTACCAAAATCCAACTCGCCCACACGATCGCTCGTCTTCAGAAAGTAGAACTTATGACACGTGTATCGATGGTTCGGGTCGACGTTTTTGTCGATCCATAGGTTATCCTGAGCCCATTTCAGCACGTTATAGACCTCGCCGTGTACGTAATACTCTGAGAGCACGTCACCCTTGACAAGATCCATCGAGAAGAAGTGTGAATTGTTCCCCAAAATTTGAGGAACTATAGGGCCGAGTGACTGGCCGCGCTTGACGCGATCGAGGTTCTTCTTCTCATTGTTGAAAAACTTGATAACCTTGTCATCGAAGAAGCAGATGGACTCGTCCTTCTTGTACAGGACGTTGTACCGGCACTTGAAGTAATCACACGTGGCATTGTACGAATTGATGTTCCCTATATCAAACCACTTCGAGAGCACCTTGTATTTCACAACCGCCGCTTTTTGATTAATGAGATGGTTCAGTACTTGGACGTCGCCAAGGTCCTTGTCATCTGGATTGGCGTTATACTTGGTCTCTAGAATGTACCAATAATACATATAGTCGTGAATATGGGACACGCCGGTGTACACGTAATCGAAATTTTTCTCACCCTTTGAATTTACTCTTAAAATTGAAGAACCATTCGCGTTGATGGTCGCATACGACGAAGCGTCATCGGACGTCGCGACGTAAAGTACGTTCACGGGGCCCGGATCGGGTATATCGTCTATGATGATCGAGTCGCAGCAGAAGAATGTGAATGGGCACTGCAATTCTGAACGGGCCTGTAAGAGGGAGTACCCTAGGCTCGACCCCTCACCCTGATACTTGTCGACGTTCACATATGTGAAATTATGGTTTACATATGCGAGATCTAGAAATTCACGGACCAGATTTCCATAGTACCCGAGAGTAATCACGAACCGCGTGGTCTTGGGGTCGAACTTGTCGATGATGCGGCATATGGAGAACTTTTCCCCGACCCGCACAAGCGATTTATTGGTGTGCTCGGTGTATTCCCCCAGTCGACTTCCTATACCACTCGTCGTGATGAGCACCGTTCTCATTTGTGATAAATCAGGCTAAATTTTTAAGCCGAGCCAACTTCTCCTGAATTTTAGAATAAATTTCAGTATCCACTCCGACCAGGTCCGCCTTCATGGCGATGAACTCGGGGTCCGAGAACACGTAGTGACCGGTGATGAGGATGATCTGCTCTTTGTTCTGCATGGGGTCGAATTCTGGGGTGACCCACTTCTCCCACTTTTTGGAACGATAGCAAATGTCGAAGAATTTTAGGAACAAATTAGGGTCGTCCTTGATCCGGTCGAGAATCACACGGGTCTCAATCTCGCCGAATTCCGGTGCGATGTTGATGCATTCGAGACCGCAGAGACCCTTGGCGCGGACCACGTCATCCGAGACCCAGTCACCATTGTGTTCCTTGGCGATCAGGTTGTGCTTTTGGGCCAGGGCAATCATCGCCTTGAGTTTTTGATCGTCGAAGACTCCCGTATTGTGCTTCTCGGACAGCCGCGTCCCGCACTGGATGACAAGGTACTTAATTTTAGAATAAATTTGAGGGTCGAGGCGAGCCTTGAGTTCCTCAACGAGGTGGTCGAGCTCCTCCACTTCAAACTTGCGGATCCCCTCCTCGGTCGCAATTTCATAGTCAATTTTAGGGTTGATGGCGTGGCACATGTTGATGAGATCGATCGTCCACTGAAGACCCTCCTCGAACTTAGGGTATTTTTTCCACGGGTCGATGTGAATGATATCCATATGAATCGCGTCGTGTTGCATGGAATCGCGGCCGTCGTCGTCGGAGGCGCCCTGCCCCGGCCCTCCGTGATCGCGCTCGATGAGGATATTGGCGCTCTTGGATCGGACGTACTTGACAAACTCCTCGGTCGTCCAGTTGTTTACGTACCCTCCATTCCAGTCGACTTGGCGGCGAGAAGGTATAAAGACCATCTGTTCCCCGTCCGCAAAGTCGATGACCGCATCGACTACGTTCTTAGTCATAGGCCCGATGTAAAACCGCATTATAACTGTACCAGCAATTATTCTTTTATCATGTACGCAGTGGGGCCGAGAGAGTCCGTCGTCCTGATTTTGTAAGGGATTCCAAATTCTTTCAGAAATTTATCGACGCCGTTTGATTCGTCAAACTTGTGGTATTCGTATTCGTCGAATACTATGTAACCACCCGGTACGATCTTGTCCCACAGGTTCTTGAGCCCGTGGTAAGTGGGTTCGCAGAGGTCCACGTCGATGTAGAGCAGGGAAATTCGGGCGCCTGGATTTTCAGTCGCGAATTGTTTCGTCGTATGGATGACGTCACCCTTGATGAGGATGTGGCGGTCAATCGCGAGATTCATACCTTTGAGGCTGGACTCAACCTTCTCGACACTCAGGTCCGCGTGAGAAACGCGGTCATAGACGATCTGCATCTTGTCGCCATGCTCGAACCCGTCCATAACCTTGTTCCCGGCGTCGAAAAGGTCGAAACCTATCACTTTCCGGTTGCTATACGTGCTCGTGAGTTCTATAAATTTAGACCACGTCGCGAGCCCGGAACCCTTGAATACGCCTAGTTCGACAATGTCACCGGGCATGTGCCGGATCTTCTGGAAAAACATAAACCTCTGGAGAAGCTTCCCGATGACGCGGACGTCATTCGAAAAAATGAATTTATTGAATGCCGCGTACACGTCATCATCCGGTACGACCTCTCCCAGAACGTTGTACTTTTTTTCCATCTTTCTCAACTACCTCCGCCATCTTTAAATATTGAATAAAGGTCAGACGCCCCTATTACATAGCATGAAACTGTGCGTGAGTCGGCCGGTCATTGTGCCGCCTCCGCGCCTCTGGAGGCCACAACGGGCGCGCGTGGTAACGCAGTGCGTCCAGGGTGGGCGCTCGGCAATTATAAGGGACACGGTCAAGTGGTACGGGTGGACGGTCGTCTATAATATTTACAATAAAAATGCCCTTGAGGATCTTGACGTGGGCTTTGTGACGGCGGCTCAACTGGCCTTTTCGACCTTCATGACATTTTCAGGTAAAATTACAACGTCGTCGATTAGACCACCGACTCGTGGTCGGGTAATGTACCTCGCGATGCTCATCGTCTTGAGCCTCGGTCAGTACTTCGGTAATCACTTTGGTAATGTCGCGACCCGTCTTATGAGTATTTCTTCCGTGAATATCATCAAATCATCGGAACCCATCTTGACTATGGGCGTCATGTTTTTACTATTTAGGCAGCGCCAGAATATGTATAAGATAGCACTAGTAATTCCCATCATAGGAGGAATTTGCTTATGTAATATGAGTGATATAGCCTATAGTCACACGGGGGCGCTCATGTGCGTCGTCTCGAACATGTTTCATATATTCAAAATCGTGGCTTCGAAAAAATATTTCGTCGAGGTTCTAGGGTACCAAGGCGAGGCACTCTACATCCTTTCAAACTTGGGTTCATTCATTATCGGTGTCCCAATTTTATTACAAAATTACACGGGTATGACTCATTATGCAGCTTTCAATTTACTGATGTCGGCATTCGGGTATTATTACAATAGCGTCACGGCTTTTGATCTCATAACAAAGGTTAACCCCGTTACTTTCTCTATGCTGAATATTTACAAGAGAATAGTGATTACCGGGGTGTATTATGTGCTCTCTATGAAACTCCCGACCGTCATGGCCGCCACTGGGATGGCGATTTCGAACGCGGCCCTGTACCTCTACATGAGGTGATTAACCGCGTTTCATCCCATAAGTCCCTGGTGGATCGCCAAAGCCGGGATTCAAAGGATCGACGCCTTGGTCTACATCGAGATGGGTGAAGACTCGGATGGTGTTGTCAATTAATGGATGAAATTCAATACCCAAATCATTTGTCACCCATGCCGCCGAATATAGTTGCCAATCTCTATATCCGGGGTCGTTGGGGTCGTTGATGTTGCTGACGGTCGACGTGTAATAATCGGAAAAATGGGCGAACTTATCGATGACCGGGCTTCGGCCTATCCAGAAAATGTCTTCGAGGCGTGTGTGACCCCATTTTGGAAACACGTTCCAGAAATCACCGAAGAGCATCATCTTGTCGTGTTTGATTTGGGCTATGTCATCGGCCAGGCGTTTATCGGGACCGAATACGAGGTCGGACCGAACGAGAATCGTGTAGTCGTATTCTATCTTGTTCTTGGCTGCATAGTCCATCTTGAGTTTGTTGGACTCTTGGACGCTGCGCCACATACTCACGTTCCAGACGTTCGCGACCGGGTCGAATCGACGGCCGCCCCATTTGTTGAGGGTTCTCTGGAGGTTGTGTTCCTCGACCTGCATTACTCGTGGGTTAAATGAGGTGTAAAATTCGGAAAGATTCTGTTTATCCGTCGCACGCGTCTTGAACCAGAATTCATCGATGGCACCGGGACCTTCGGCAACCTTATATGAATAACCCGTCCCTAGCGACTCTTGGTCCCATGTGTGTACGAAAATGTCACACTGAGATCGCAGGTCGCCTATGTATCGCAAAATACTAGGCGCGGCCTTCACCCCGCCAGTTCTGATCTGACCGAAGAAGCATATGGCGATCTTCATATAAATTGTTTATACGAAAATATCTTTAATTCTCCGCATTCAGCGTTTATAATCGAACCGGCTCGGTGGATTCCCGAACCCGGGATCCATGGGGTCCAGTCCGTTGTCCGCGTCGATTTGTGTGAAGACGCGTATGGTGCTGTCTTCGATCGGGTAGAATTGCAGACCGAGTGTATTCACCATCCAACTTGCGGCGTGGAACTGCCAGTCTCGGTACCCTGGGTCATTCGGATCGTTGATGTTGCTTACAGATGAGATGTAATAGTCGGAGAATTTAGCAACCCGATCGATGACTTTAGTGGGTCCTATCCATATCACCTCTTCTATACGCCGCTGGCCGTGAGTGGGCCAGACGTTCATATGATCTCCGAAGAGGAACGTGTCATCACCTTTGAGCTGGGCCAGATCGGCCTCGAGTGATTTTCTAGGAGAGAACACGGTATCGGGGCGCAAAATGATCGTGTAGTCGTACTCGAGTTTGTTTTTGGCTGCATAATTCATCTTGAGTTTATTGGACTCTTGGATGCTCCGCCACATACTCACGTTCCACATGTTGGTGACCGGGTCCATCCGTCGTCCACCCCAGGTATTCATGGTCTCTTGGAGATTGTACTCCTCGACCTCCATGACTCGGGGACTGAAGGCTGAAAAGAACGATGCGAAATTTGTATTTGAATTTTGACGGGGCGTGTGCCATGACGGGTCTACGGGGTCTGGACCATCGGCGACTCGGAGTGAGTAATTTGTACCAAAAGTTTCAACGTCCCATGTGTGTACGAAGAAATCACACTGTGAATGTAGACCACCAATGTACCGGAGTATATTAGGCGCGGCCTTCACACCTCCAGTTCTTATCTGTCCATAAAAACAAACGGCAATCCTCATATTCTAACATTAGTACCCCTCCTTTAAATTCTCCACGGAACGACAAATTTTCGTTGGATTGATCGAGGTCCATGTGT